>ERZ780167.1391-NODE-1391-length-21359-cov-3.584538_pt1 | contig 21359 bp, 16 predicted proteins | sample MGYA00510982_ERZ780167 | MGnify/ENA primary metagenome ERZ780167 (study PRJEB29588, sample SAMEA2146107) | human gut metagenome | biome: human gut; feature: human-associated habitat; material: faeces | place: Denmark | collected 2008/2010 ... | reverse complement strand
GGTGATGGTGCTGCCGCCCTGCTTGTAGCTGCCCGATTTTATATCCGCTGCGGCCGCTGCGAATATGCGGCGCAGGTCTATGCCGTTATGGCTGTAAAAGCGGGCATCCTCCGCTGCGACAAAGGCGTTTTTCACATCAGGAGGAAGCTGGGAGAGTTCGATGAATATCCTGCGCTGACTGCCGCTTGCCGTAAGGGCCAGTTCGTCATCGGAGTCGTAAATGCGCAGGCTTTCCGGGATGTCGGTTATTGCCTGCGGAGAGAGATCCACCATGGGAAAATTTTTGAAAAACAAAAGCAGCGCAAGGAGAACAAACGCTGTTATGCACAGATAGACAAGCAGCAGCTTTATAAAAAATGCTGCGCCGATATCGCCGTACAGGACGCCGGAGCAGTCCGTTTGAGTGTTTGCGCCGTTTGCGCGAAAGAAGTATGTTTTTTTGTGAGGCTGTTTCATCTTTCACCGTCCGTACAGAGTTTTTCCGTATTATTATGCCCGTATGACGGATTTTTTAGCACAGGAATGTATTATGATGTGTTTTTGCGCCGAATATTGCATCCGAAAAAACGGCGCGGCGGAATTTAAGCGGAGCAGACAGCTGTTTGGCGGTTTGCACTTTACCTTGACGGAATTATTTGCTATAATTTATACTGTATATACATACACGGGGTAAAGGTACGGGATGTTTTGCGGATGTATTCGCGCTGAAAGGTTTGGAACGATATGAAAAAGAATGAAGAAGTGCTTCTTACGGTGGACAGCATGGCAAATACGGGAGCGGGGGTTGCCCGCAGGGACTCCATGGTGGTTTTTGTGCCCGGCGCGCTGCCTGGCGAAACGGTAAGGGCGCGGATAATAAAGGTTAATAAGAACTATTGCATAGGGCGGCTGGAGCAAATAATTACGCCTTCGCCCAACAGACGGGAGCCTGCGTGCAAATATTTCGGGCGCTGCGGCGGTTGCGTTATGCAGCATCTTGAATACAACGCGCAGCTGGAGTCCAAGAAAAAGGAAACGGAGCAGGTGTTAAGGCGCATATCCGGGCTGCCGTTCGAGGTTAGCGATATAATGGGCATGTATGATCCGTATCACTACCGCAACAAGGCGATACTGCCTATCGGCAGGGATGAAAGCGGCAATATAGTAATAGGCTTTTATGCTTCAAGAAGCCACAGGATAATTGATATGGACAGCTGCGCCATTCAGAGCATGGATATAAAGCCCTTTGTTCAGGCGGTAAAGAGGCTTGCGGAAAGCACGGGCACCACCGTTTATGACGAGGTGAAGCATTGCGGCTCGCTGCGGCAGCTTATGCTCAGACGAAGCATTATAAAGGGCGATATTATGGCGGTGCTGGTGGTAAATGAGGAGCTCAAGCAGCCGGAAATGTGGGCCAAGGGCCTGCTTGAGGCAGGAGCATGCAGCGTTTGGAAGGATATAAACACGGAAAAAGGCAATATCGTGCTTTCGCCCAAATGCGAATTCATGGCGGGCAGAAAGGATTTTGAGGATGATATCGCCGGGGTGCACTTCAATCTTTCACCGTTGTCCTTTCTTCAGGTAAATCACCTTCAGGCGGCGGTGCTTTACGGAATTACAACCCTTTACGGAGGGCGGCGGGACGATTCCGTGCTGGTGGACGCCTATTGCGGCACCGGCATACTTACGCAGATAATGGCAAGGTTCTGCGACCGTGCGGTGGGGGTGGAGATAGTGCCGGATGCCGTGGAGGATGCCCGGAGAAATGCGCTTAAAAACGGAGTGAAAAATGTTGAATTCATTCAGGGGGACTGCGCAAAGGAGCTGCCTTCCCTTATAAAGCGGCTGGGCAATATAAAGGTGATTATTTTGGATCCGCCGAGGGCGGGCTGCGACGGTGCGATATTGGAGGCGCTTACAGAAAACCCGATAGAGCGCGTGATATATATATCCTGCGACCCGGCAACGCTGGCGCGGGATGCTGCGGTGCTGGCGCGGGGCGGATACAGCCTGGGGCAGACCAAATGTGTGGATATGTTTCCCCAGACGGCACACATAGAGACCATCTGCTATTTTGATTATAAAAAAGAGCGGGACGGGGCTGTATGATGTGCACAGAAGGGAAAGAACGCGTATTTTGCGCATGATGAGCGCGGCACAGGTATAAGGGCGGCAAACGGTAAAAAACTCAAGGGGGAAAATCAAATGGCGGGAATGTCGTGGGAGCAATATTACGACGGCTTTTATGAATGGAGCTCCGGCACACAGATACGCTATCTTGCGCGTCTGGACAGCTACGGCAGCGGCGCGCAGACCGCTGAAATAGCCGCAGAGCTGGCAGAAGCCGGCGACGGGGGACCGGCAGCTGCGAAACGGCTTATCACGCGCGCAGTGGAAAACGGAGTGCGCTTTGCGGCAGAGGATGTTATTGAAATGGCCGGGGCCGATATCGAGGAGGATACATTAAAGTATGCTCTTGCGACGGTGCGTGAGCCGCTTACCGGAGGCCAAATAGTTACTCTTTCGGATTATTTTGATGATGATGTGCTGGAAAAGCTGATTAAGGACAAACGGGGCGGCCTGACGCCGGAAGAGATGAGCAGTATAGATGACAGAGATATGTCGGACGGAAAGCTGGCAAGAGCCATGGCGGCGGCGGAGCCGCGGCTTTCACCGGGACAGATTTTGGCGTTAATGTATGCGCTGGATGAAGAAACTCTCTCTCGGGCGGTGACGGAGTCAAGAGAGCCGTTTACGCCGGAGCAGATTACGGAGCTTACGGATTATGTGAGCGAAAAAGCCCTGAGCGAAGCGGTTATGAAGGCAAAAGAGGCGTTTACGCCCGAGCAGGTGTCGGATCTGTTATATTATGTGGACGAGGATGCGCTGTCAAAGGCGGTAAGAAGCGCGAAAGAGCCGTTTACGCCCGAGCAGGTTACGGAGCTTATTGATTATGTGGACGACGGCGCGCTTTCAAAGGCCGTAAAAAACACAAAGGGAAAATTCACTAAAGAGCAGCGGGAAGAGCTGGAGGACAGCGGCTTCTGCTTTTCAAACGGTATTTTTGAGGATACGGACGGCGGCAAAGAAAGCGGAGAGACGGTTCATGAGTTCGGAGGGGGATGTCTGCTTGGCTTGCTGGGCATTTTTCTGGGTTCGTCAAAGAAGGAGGACGGTTCATCCTGCCATGACAGCGCTCCGCACTACGGATACCGCTACGGAAGATGGTATTACGGAAACGACCACAGCTACGGCTGCGAAAATGAAAAGAAGAAAAAATGAATCGGCTTTTGCGAAGCAAAGGAGAATAATACATATGCTTTTATCGGTGGAAAATTGGCATACAAGGCGCGCCTTCGGCGATGAGGGAGCGGTGGAGACGATAGCGCGTGCCGGGTTTGACGGCATTGATTATTCCTTTAACGATATGTTTGACTGGGACGAGGCGATATTGGCTCCGGGAGCGGCAGGCAGGGCGGAAAAGCTGCGGCTGTGCGCGGAGAAAAACGGGGTGCGCTTTATTCAGGCGCATGCGCCCTTTCATTTTCTCTACGGAATGGAAATGTCGGAAAGCGAACGGGAGTTTTACAGTATAGTGCGCGCGATGGAGCATGCATCGTGGCTGGGCGTGCCGGTAATTGTGGTGCACGGCATAGATGTGCCGGGCTATGTTGATGTGTTTGATTATAACGCGCGTTTTTACAATGCGCTCCGGCCCTATTGCAGAAGGTTCGGCATAAAGGCGGCGGTGGAAAACCTGTTTGAGTATTATGCCGACGGCACGGTAACCGGGGTGAAATTCGGCACTGCGCAATCCTATTGCAAAATGATAGATATGCTGAACCCTGAGTGCTTTACGGGATGCGTGGATGTGGGACATGCGCGCCTTACAGGCAACCGCCCCGGAGACTTTATAAGAAGCGCGGGCAGGCGGGTGGGCTGCGTGCATATGCACTGCAATGACGGAAAGCGGGATATGCATATGCTGCCCCGTCTTGTACCGTTTGAATGGGATGATATCATGAGTGCGCTTGATGAAACGGAATACAGCGGCGCATTTAATTTTGAGCTGATAGGGTATTTGGGCAAATTTGAGAAGGAGCTGCTGCCCCAGGCACTGCAATTTGCCGCTGCGGTGGGGCGCAGGCTTATCGGAATGCGCAGGCAATAAAGCGTAAAGCCGGACATATGATGCGGGTGCTATCAAAAATGTCCGGCTGTTTCCGTTTTTAGGAGCGTCAACTTAGCACTTGAAGTATATCCGTATTCATGGTATAATTTATGCAGTAATTTATATTCGGTATTGTGATTTTGCGTGTTCCGCCGTGCCGCCTACGGGCATGCGGTTTGGTGAGAAAGGATAAAAATGTACGGTAACTTTTGGGGAACGCTGCTTGCGGCGCTGTATCTTGCCGCTTTTGCCGCAGGCGGAATATTTATAGCCGGGCGGGTGTTTTATAGGGAAACGGTGCCCTTTAGGCTTATGATGGGGGGCGCGGCAGGGCTTATTCTGCTGCAATGGCTTCCTGCGCTGTTTTCATTTTTTACGGGCTTCGGGCTGTGGTCGCACCTTGCGGCGTTTTTGCTGCTTGCATTGCTGACGGCCGGTGCGGGGCTGCTTCTGCATAACCGTCCGGCTTTATGCATAAAACGCCCGCTTAAAGGCGATGTTTTGATGCTTGTTTTGGCTTTCGGCGTTTTCGCGGTGTTCACGGCGGCGCTGATGAGCCATACCGTGCCGCTTTTCGGGGACGGCTCCATGCATACCGGGCAATGCACATACGGCGATATGAATATGCATTTGGGCTTTATTACAAGCATTGCGCGTCAGGGTGCGTTTCCTCCGGAATATTCCATACTGCCCGGAACAAAGCTGTGCTACCCGTTTTTGTGCGACAGTATTTCCTCCAGTCTGTATATATTCGGCTGCTCGCTGCGTTTTGCTTATATTGCGCCCATGCTGCTCGCCATGGCAACGGTAATGGCCGGTGTTTATTATTTTGCCTTCAGCTGGCTTAAGGACAAATCAAAGGCAGCCCTTGCGTGGACGCTGTTCTTCTTATGCGGCGGTTTCGGATTTATCTATTTTATGGACAGATGGCGCACCGAGCCGCAGAATTTCCTTCGTATATTCAGTGAGTTTTATCAGACTCCCACAAATCTTACCGCGGAGGGCAATATACGGTGGGTGAATGTAATAGCCGATATGCTGCTGCCGCAAAGGGCGACGCTTTTCGGCTGGGCGCTGCTGTTTCCCACTCTTACGGTGCTTTATAAGGCGGTGTTTGAAAACAGAAGGGAATACTTTATTCCCGCCGGAGTATTGGCGGGGGGGATGCCGATGGTGCATACCCATTCCTTTTTGGCCGTTGCGCTTATAAGCGCCTGCTGGCTGCTTGCGGAGCTTACAAAAAGAGTAATGCAGATGCAAAACGGCGTAAAAACGGTAAAAGCGGCGTACGCAATGGCGGCGGCGGGAACGGCTGCGGGCTTTGTGCCCATGATAATTTGCGCCTTCAGGGGAGCGGTGCCCGATTCCGCAGCTATCGCATTTCCGGCCCTCGGGCTTGTTACGGGGCTGTTTGCGGCGGGCGTTGTTTTGCTTGTGCGGTGTCTTTCGGGCGGATACTTTAAGGAATTTGCCCGTACATGGCTTATATATCTTGCCATTGTGCTGGCGCTTTCGCTTCCGCAGCTTATAACATGGACCTTTGCGCAGGTGGGCAAGGGCACTATGCTCAGAGGGCATTTCAATTGGGGCAATCTCAACGACAGCTATGTGTGGTTTTACATAAAAAATGTCGGGGTTGTGGCGCTGCTTGCAATACCGGCTTTTCTGCATTACAAAAAGGAATTTCCGGTGGCGGCGCCGTCGCTGCTGATACTGTTTATATGCGAGTTTGTGGTGTTTCAGCCAAATGTATACGATAACAACAAGCTGCTGTATGTGGCCTACGCCATAGCGGCCTGTCTGGCTGCGGGATACATGGTGGATATATACCGCCTGCTGCGGGAAAAGAATATCGGCGGGCGCAGGGTGATTGCGGCGGCGACGGTATTTCTGTGCGTTTTTTCCGCGGTGCTCACTTTGGGGCGCGAGGTGGTGTCGGATTATCAGCTGTATGCAAAGGAGCAGGTGCAGGCGGCGGAGTTTATTGAAAAAAACACCCCTGCCGATTCCGTGATTCTTACCGGAACGCAGCACAACAACGCGGTTTCTTCGCTTACGGGAAGAAACATAGTGTGCGGGGCGGGGACATTTCTTTACTATCACGGTGTGGATTATCAGGGCAGGGAGGCAGATGTGAAAACGATGTATTCCGACCTTGAAAACGCGGAGGAAATGCTGCAAAGGTACAATGTGGATTATATTTATATAAGTCCGCAGGAGGTATCGGCATACAGAACGGATGCAGCCTGCCTTAAGGATAAATATCCGCTTGTTTACAGCAAGGACGGCGTTTATATTTATGCCGTAAGCCGGCGTGCGCAAGAGGCGTGTGCGGGAGAATAAAAAACGTACAGGGCTTTTGCGCAAATTTATATAAAGCGGTGCGCAGGGGCGGTGCTTATGATTTTCGGGGGCAAAAAATGACAGTTAAGAAGGACAGCGGAATTGCGAGCGACGGACGCGCAACGGTTATAGGTTCCGGAAGATGGGGCTCGTTTATAGCGTGGTATCTGCGAAGCATCGGGCGTGAGGTGATGATATACGGGCGCGGAGATTCTGAAAATTTTCAGAGGTTTTGCCGCGAACGCGGAAACGGCTATGTTCGGTTCGGCGAGGGTGTAAGCTTTACTTCGGATCTGAAGCAGGCACTGCGGTTTTCAAATGAAATTTTTATATCCATATCGGCACAGCATCTGCGAAGCCTTATGAAAAATATAGCGGAGGCCGGTTTGCCTGAGGGCAGTGTATTGCTGCTTTGCATGAAGGGGCTGGAGGAAAGCACCGGGGAAAGGCTCAGCAGTATTGCATCAAAGGAATTGGGCTCGCAAAAGCAGGATATAGCGGTATGGGTGGGGCCGGGTCATGTGCAGGATTTTCTTGCGGGCAAGCCCAATTGCATGGTTATTGATTCGGCGGATTTCAACCTTACCTGCCGCATGACGGAGGAGCTCGGAAGCCGGCTTATACGCTTTTACCGGGGCGATGACCTTATAGGCAACGAGATCGGAGCTGCTGCAAAAAATGTTATCGGCATAGCGGCCGGAGTGCTTGACGGCATGGGAATGACGGCGCTGAAGGGGGCGCTTATGTCAAGGGGCGCGCGCGAGGTCGGAAGGCTTATTGCCGCTATGGGCGGAAGGGAGATAACCGCCTACGGGCTTGCGCATTTGGGAGATTATGAGGCCACGCTTTTTTCGCCGTTCAGCCATAACCGCGCCTACGGCGAAAGCCTTGCCAAGGGCGAAAAATATGCGGCTTTGGCGGAGGGCGTGGCAACCTGCCGCGCAATAAAGGTGCTAAGCGATAAAACAGGGGTGGAAATGCCCATATGCTCGGCACTGTATGAGGTGCTGTTTGAGTCTGCCGACCTTGAACAGGCTATTGGGGCGCTGTTTTTGCGCGATGTGAAAAAGGAATTTTGGGATGAAAAGGCATAAAGCATATGACGGTATAAGCGCCGCAGATGCAGAATGTGATGAGTGTGCGGCCGGCACTGCGGATGTTTCCCAAGCGGATGGAGGCGCGGACGGGCAGCAAATGAATACATTTGAAAGAATATATCGCGCCGTAGAGCTTATACCGAAGGGCTGTGTGGCCTCATACGGGGTTATAGCGGCGCTTGCTGGAAATCCTCGTATGTCGCGTATTGTGGGATACGCCCTGCATGTAAATCCCGATCCGGAAAGAATAAAATGTCACAGAGTGGTGTTTGCGGACGGTTCATTGAGCCGGGCCTTTGTGTTCGGCGGTGAAAATGAGCAGAGGGCTCTTCTTGAGGCGGAGGGTGTGGGCTTTTTGCCAAACGGAAAGGTGGATATGAAAAAATATGCGGTTTTTTCGCAGGAATATACAAAAAAGAAAAGATAAAACCACGGGGCTTGCAGCAGCGGTACTGTTTATATGCTGTGTGCTGCTGTGTGCCTGCACTCCGGGAGGGGCAACAGAAAACATAACTCATGATGTAACCACTCCGTTTATTCAGCAGGGTACGGTTATCGATCCGGTGCGCGGACGCTTTATTCAGGTGGATGAGGTTATATATTTTGCGGCATCGGACAGCATACAGTTCTATAACACAAAAACAGGGGAGTACGGGCTTGCGGCAATTGCGGATACACCGTGCGAACTGAGCTTTTATGGCGGAAAGATAATATACAGAAGCGTTTCTGCACGGGAGAATTATGAGCCTTCGGAATATGCGGTGAGATCGCTTGATATTTCATCGGGGGAAACAGCGGTGATTACTGCAGGGGAGATAAGCTTTGCTGCCTGCGGCGCCGCCGGAGTGTTTTACATAAGCGGCAACCGGTTGCTGTGCATAAAGGACGGAGCAAGCAGTATGCTTTTCGAGGGAGAATTGGTTTCTCCGCAGTTTTGCGGCGGAAATGTTGCCTTGGGCATGGATGGCGATATATGCATTTTGGATACGGACAGCGGAAATGTGAAAACAATCGGCCCCAAATGCTATCCGCAGGAGCTGGTGGGAGCGCAGGATTTTGTGCTGTATGCCGCGGCGGAGGACAGCGGCGCGGTTAAATACCCCATACAGGGTGGGGAGAGCGAGCGTTTGCCCTTTGAGATATGGGGCATAAGCACATATAACGAAAACTGTTACAGGCTTGTAAACGAAAACGGATTCCGGCTTGTGAATGTTCAGGACGGCAAGAGCATAGCAGAGCTTGGTGCGCTTCAAAGCTGCTCATATCCGTTTTACGGCGAGCAGTGGATATATTTTCTTGTAGGGTCCGATGATTATTTCGGGCTTATACGCGTTTCGTGGGACGGAAAAACAACGGAGCAGCTGCTGCAATAGCAGGGGTAAGCTTTCGGTCGGGCAAAGAAAGCAGAGCCATTAAAATACGGGCGGCGCAGGGGATTTTCGCAAAAAACGCGGCGCTGCGGCCGGAAAATGCCGGGGGAGTATTGAATATAATAATAAAACCGACGGGGCACTTATGCACTGTCGGTTTTGCATATTGAATGCGTTTGTATATTGAATGCGTTTGTATATTGAATATGCGATTTTAAGACGCATATTTAAAATTACATGGAGAGCACATTTGCAAGATTGTAGAGATTGTAATTTGGCTCTTTTTCTATTTTAAGCGCGGCGTGAATATCCATGGAGAATATCTGATCGTCCTTAATTCCCACGACCTGACCGCCGATGCCCTTATCAAGCAGATTTACGGCGTAGAAGCCGAACATGCTGGCAAGCTGAGTGTCACGCGCCGAAGGAGCGCCGCCGCGCTGGATATGACCAAGCACTGTGGCACGCGCCTGCATGCCGGTGCGTGCTTCTATGGTTTTGCTCAGCTCATGACCGCTGCTGCAGCCCTCAGCAAGCAGCACGATGGAGGCCATTTTGCCGCGTTCTTTGCCGCGGAGCAGGGTGGCGCAGACATCGTCGATATTCCATTCCCTTTCCGGAATAAGAATGCACTCGGCACCGCCCACAAGCCCGGAATACAGCGCCAAATCGCCGCATTTATTTCCCATTACCTCCACTACGCTCACGCGGTCGTGGCTGGTCATGGTGTCGCGGATTTTGCGTATTGCTTCAAGAATGGTGTTAAGCGCGGTATCAAAGCCCAAGGTATAATCAGTATAAGCAAGGTCGTTATCTATGGTGCCGGGAATACCTATGGCCGGTATGCCGTAGTTTGTAAGCACCTGAGCGCCCTGGAAGGAGCCGTCGCCGCCTATAACAACAATGCCCTCTATGCCGTGCTTGCGGATGTTTTCAAGAGCAGTTGCCTGACCCTCTTTGGTTTTGAATTCAAGGCAGCGCGCGGTTTTAAGCATGGTGCCGCCGCGGTTTATAATGTCGCCCACGCTGCGCAGATCCATATCGAACATCTGATCTTCGATAAGCCCCCAGTAGCCGCGTTCTATTCCCACCGGAGTCATGCCGTGATAAATAGCGGTACGCACAACGCTTCTTATGCAGGCGTTCATGCCCGGAGCGTCACCGCCGCTTGTGAGTACACCGATTTTCTTCATATTCATCACCATTCCTTAACGATAAAGGGCTGACTAAAAGCAGCGCTTATATCAGTATTTATGCCTCTTTTCATAACAGTATATCAAATATAATGCGTTTTGCATAGTGATTTTGTGCCGAAAAACAGTAATTTCCTTCATTTTCAGTACAGATTCATAACGGGTATTGCATACGGGATCGGGCAGCAAGCGGGCGGCAATGCAGGCTTGCGGAGGGGAGAAAGCACCGCGGATTTGTTTGAAGGCATTGCGGCAAACAGTTCACATAAAAATTCGGTAATAGCAAAAAATGTTTTTAATGCGGAGCTGATGGTAAAATAATTACAAATTCATTATCAAAAGGACGAAAAATTATTAAAAAAACTTAAAAAAGTGCTGTACAAATGGATTTATACATTGTATAATATGAGCGTGAAAGACGAGTTCCCCCTAAACTCGGTTTTTTCATGATACTCCTTTATATTATGTGCAAGGCATACGGTTCCCCCCATATGTCTTGCGCGCAAAATATGCGCGATGCGCTTTTTATAGCAGTTTATGCTGCAAGAGCCGTACAGTCGGAGCTGTACGGCATTTTTGTTTTTTATATTGTTACTATTCGTTTTGAGGCTTGAGCCGAAAAAGCGAAGGCGGCGGGCTTGCCCATACGGTAAGCCCGCCGCCTTCGTGCTGCCGTAAATTGCTTTTGTTAAGGCGCCGCATTATGCTTGGCCTGCCCGCGGGCTGTTTATATTATTCTTCCTTCATGGGCGGGACAAAGTTTTCTATTGCGCTGCGCAGCTTGGGGTGACGGATAACAAAATGGATAGCCGGCGCATTGCCTTTGGAAACGATGACAAACTGCTTTTCGTGAATGAGAATCTGAAGATTGCAAAATGCAAAGGCCGAATTTTCCTTGAGTATATAATTCGGGTGCGTGTCTGCAAAAAGCTCGGTTTGCTTAAGGTGGGCGGCGTACTCCTCAAAGCTGTATGTGATATTATTTTGCGCAAACATTCCTGACAGCTCAAGCACGGGCGGCTTTTTGCCGAATTTTTCCGCGGTAAGGGCGGGTATTTCGTCCGTGACGGTGTTCGTTTCCAAAACGGATAAAATGCGCTGCCTGCAGGCGGCCGCATATTTGGTTATTGCCTGCTGCTGCGCCGCATCAATGCCGCGGCGCGTGAGCATGCCGGCAAGCAGCTCATGGCTTATTGTATACAGCGGCAGCGTGGAAAGGATAGCGCGCCGGGCACCGGGCTTTTTCATATCGGAAAGCAGAAAGGTGTTAAATTCGTTTTCCCGCTCGCTGCGGTAGATATCCATAAGCGGATATGCATCGGCAAGCATTTCCTCGGCACGCTTGCGGTAATATTCCAGCTCGCGCTTTGATTTGGTAAGATAGTATCTGCCGTCGGAGTGATACCCGGCAATTGCCTCCCCGGCAAGCGCGGCGGCGCCGGATACCTTCAGAAGGTGCAGAAAAATGCCGTTCTGCGCGTTTTTGAAATAGTATGGGGAGATCTGCCCGGTCATATACATCGGAATCCAGCTTTCAAGCCCCAGCATCATTTCGTCAAAGGAGCGGTCAATATTGTGTATCTGGTACAGATGCAGCCCCTTTTTCAGCATCATGGCCATGCCGAACATCCATTTTTTTGCGAAGTCCTCGTTCTTAGCCATCTCCGTCATAGGCATATCGCTGTACATTATTACGGCCTCGTCCGATTTGGAAAGTACGGTGGCCTTAAGAAAATCCAGCTCGCTTTCCATCATTTCCGATATGCCTTTGTAGGTTTTGCCGGACGGCAGCTGAAAGGGCACGGAAGGAACCTTGAGCTCGTTGAAACGGATTATGTTTATATATTCATTAAGATCAAATTCATCAAGGCGGTTAAGGAATTTTGATATACTGCCGTCTGCGGCACCGTGCCCCGATTGACTGAGCAGCCAATTTTTAAGCAGGGTATACCGCGGCGAAATATCTCGTATATCATCCGTATCGCAGCCGATAAGCTCGGCTACGGCGGCAATTTCGGGCTGCGTCTGCATCTCTCTTGCAGTAAAGGCGGCAATTCCGGAGGCAAACTGTTCGCAGTCGCCGGGGGTTCTGGAGCCGCTGCGGATTCGGAAAATTGCGGAAGGATCGTAGTTGGTATACTGGCACAGGCGTGTAAGATTTATATTAAGCGCCGTAATAAGTGTATTGAAGTTTTTGCGCAAGCTCTCTCTGTCGGCGGAGATAAAATCCTCACATTCAATGAATGACTGCTTTACGGAGGCCGCCGTTATGCCCTGTATTTCTTTTTCTGCCGCAATTTCGGCAATGGCGGAGCATAACTCTTCAAAGGCGCTGCTGTCCGATTCGGGAATACGCTCGCAGTTTCTGTATCGGCTGAGGGTGGCCTGGGAAATGCCGGAGAGCGCACATAATTCCTTGGCTGTGCAGGAGATTTGAGAGATATATGTATTTAGCTGCTCATTGAATTTCATGGGTCACGCTCCGTTACGGTTAATATGCTTATAAAACCGATTTTATAAGGTGTGCTGTTTGCTTTTTTCGGAGTACATGAACTCCGCAATGCGCGCAAAAGCATCAAGGGAAAGCTTTTCGCCGCGCACGCTCAAATCAAGCCCGCACTGAGTGAGGATTTTTTCCGTATCCTCGCGCGAAAGGGAAAAGGCGTGCATCAGATTGTTGGCATAGGTTTTTCTTCTCATGGCAAAGGCGGCGTGCATGACATCAAAAAACAGCTTTTCATCATGTACGCTTACTGCCGGCGCGCTGCGGCGCGAAAGAGTTATTACCCTGCTTTCCACCTTGGGCGGCGGAAAAAAACAGGTGGCGGGCAAACGGGTGCGCAGATGCGGTATGCAATAGTACTGCACGGCGCAGCTGAGGCTGCCGTATTCCGCCGTACCGGGCGCGGCGGCCATTCTGTTTGCTACCTCGCGCTGCACAAGGACAGTAAGGCTGTCGTAGGGCAGACCGCTTTGCAGCAGGCGCATAATTATGGGAGTTGTGATGTAATAGGGGAGGTTTGCCACCAGCTTGAAGCCGGGGGCGAGATGCTGATGATACAGCTCCTCAAGATTGAGCTTGAGAAAATCGGCATTTATTACCTCGGCGTTGAAGCCCTCCAGGGTTTCCGCAAGTACGGGCAGCAGGGTTTTGTCAATCTCCACCGCAGTAACGCGGGCGCCGCGTTTTGCCATAACGCGGGTAAGGGTGCCGGCACCCGGCCCTATTTCCAGCACGGTGTCGCCCTTTTTAATATCGGCATCATCGGCAATTGCCGACAAAATACGCTCATCACAGAGAAAATTTTGGCCAAGGCTTTTGGAAAAGCCGAATCCGTGCTTTTGCAGCAGGCCTTTTAGGGTAAGCCCGTCAAGTTTTTCTATCATTATACTCCTCACTGCCGTTTGATGTCTTATCTGTCTGAATGCAGTTGTAATTATGTGTTTCTTAAAGGAAAAGCCGGCTTGCAGCCGCCTGCCCGTGATGCCGGCGCCGCTTTTGCGCCGCGGCCCCAAAATACGCAGAACATAAGCGGCATGCCGATGCAATCACATTATGAATTATACACTATTGCCGCCCATTGTGCAATCGGATATCGGCGGCGTGTTTTTTGGGGGCGCCAAAGGAAGCACGCAAACGCATATTATAAGAATTAAGCTGTCATTAAAGCGTGAAGAAATGCGTTTTATGAAAAAATATATTGACAATGTAAAGCCGGAATGATAACATTGTCAAATAAAAGTTAGTACGGGCTAACAATGCCGGTGCGCAAAAAAGCAGCACGGATAAAACGGCAGGGGGAATAAAACACATGACCTTAAATAAACTTGAAGTAGGAAAAACTGCGGTAATACGCAGTGTCGGCGGCAAGGGCGAACTGCGCCTGCGTCTGCTTGATATGGGGCTCATACCGCATACACGGGTAAAAATGCAGAAGATAGCGCCCATGGGCGATCCGCTTGAGATACAGGTGCGCGGTTATGAGCTTACGCTTCGCGCGGAGGATGCGGAGGGCATAGAGATAGAACCGGAGGAGGAAGAGGCATGATATTTGCGCTTGCGGGAAATCAGAATTGCGGGAAAACCACGCTTTTCAACGCACTTACCGGATCAAATCAGCATGTGGGAAATTTCCCCGGTGTTACCGTGGATCAGAAAAACGGTACGATAAAGGGCGTAAAGGATTGCTCCGTTGTGGATCTGCCCGGTATATATTCGCTGCGCCCGTATACTCAGGAGGAGATTGTAACAAGGGATTTTATAATTGACGGAAAGCCCGACGGCATTATTAACATAGTTGACGCCACAAATATAGAACGCAATCTGTATCTTACTTTGCAGCTGCTGGAACTGCGTGTACCTATGGTGCTTGCGCTTAACATGATGGATGAGGTGCGCGCAAACGGCGGCACGGTGGATGTGCAGAAAATGAGCCGGGCGCTTGGGATTCCGGTGGTTCCGATAAGTGCAGCCAAGGGTGAGGGCATAAGCGAGCTTATTGATAAAGCAGTACAGACGGCCAAAACCCGTACGCTTCCCTCCGTGTCCGATTTCTGCGACGATGCTTCGCCGGTTCACAGATGTATTCATGCAGTAATTCATTTGATTCAGGACCATGCCGATAATGTCGGAATTCCGGCGCGCTTCTGTGCGGTTAAGCTCATAGAGGGCGATAAGGAAATGGAAAAGCGTTTGGAGCTTGATAAAAACGAAACCGAACTGCTGGAGCACTGCGTGGTGGAAATGGAGGACGCTACGGGCTTTGACCGCAATGAGGCGCTTGCGGATATGCGTTATACCTTTATTGAAAAGGTAACACGGAGTGCGGTGGTTAAATGTCATGAGAGCAGGGAGCACAGCCGCAGCGTCAAGATTGACCGTGTGCTTACGGGCAAATACACTGCATTGCCTGTGTTTTTTGCCGTGATGCTGTTAGTATTCTGGCTTACATTTGATGTTATAGGGCAGCGGCTGTCGGATTTGCTTTCCATGGGTATAGATGCTTTGTCCGCAGCTGCAGACAGAGGGCTTACGGCCTACGGCATAAATCCTGTGGTGCACAGCCTGATAATCGACGGCATTTTTACCGGAGTGGGCAGCGTGCTGAGTTTTCTGCCCATAATAGTTACTCTGTTTTTCTTTCTGTCCATTCTTGAAGACACGGGATATATGGCGCGCATTGCCTTTGTTATGGATAAGCTGCTGCGGCATATCGGCTTATCGGGGCGCAGCTTTGTGCCGATGCTTATAGGCTTTGGCTGCACCGTTCCGGCTATTATGGCTACAAGAACGGTATCCAGCGACCGCGACCGCAAAATGACCATTCTGCTTACTCCCTATATGAGCTGCTCGGCAAAGATACCGATATATGCCGTTTTCAGTGCGGCCTTTTTCCCCAAACACGCGGCGCTTGTTATGATAGGGCTGTATGTTACCGGCATTATATTGGGGATCGTTGTGGCGCTTATACTTAAAAATACCGCCTTTCGCGGCAATCCGGTGCCTTTTGTTATGGAATTGCCGAATTACCGCCTGCCTTCGTTCAAAAGCGTTATGCTGCTGCTTTGGGAAAAGGCAAGGGATTTTCTTGAGCGCGCCTTTACGGTGATTTTTGTTGCCTCCATAGTAATATGGTTTTTGCGCACATTCGATACAAAACTCAATGTCGTGGAGGATTCCTCCCAAAGCCTGCTTGCGCTTGTTGGGCGCTTTATCGCTCCGGCCTTTGCGCCGCTGGGATTCGGCGATTGGCGCGCCGTCACTTCGCTCATTTCCGGCTTTACGGCAAAGGAAGCGGTTGTAAGCACTATGGCGGTGCTTATGGGCACAAGCGTAAATGAGCTGGGCGGGGCGCTTTCCTCGCTGTTTACGCCGCTTTCGGCGCTGAGCTTTTTGGTGTTTACCCTGCTTTATACTCCCTGTGTTGCGGCAATTGCCACGGTGCGGCGTGAGCTTCATTCGCGCGGCGCAACCTTGGCAGTGGTGCTTATGCAGTGCGGGGTTGCATATCTTGCGGCGCTTGCCGTTTGGCAGATAGGAAGTCTTTTTGTATGAATATGACTGCGGCGGATTACATTGTTCTTGCAGTAATATTTGCGCTGGCAGCTGCGGCGCTGGTGCGCTGCCTTCGCAGAGGAGGCTGCAGCTGCGGCTGTTCCGGAGGCTCGGGTTGTTCGGGCTGCGCGAACGGTAAAAACAAACGCTGTGAAAGCTGTAAAAAGAGCAAAAATAAAAAATCCGTCGGGGCGAATAAACAGAATAAGTAATTCTTAAAAACCGCAGGCATTATTGCTTTTTCAGAAGTGTATGCTTTTGATGAGCATGGGCGTGCGGTTTTCATATAATGCTTATACGACGGTTGAAATGAAACTTACGCCCCGCTTATGTGCCTGATGCATCGTAAAGCGACGGCGGCGGTGAAAACGGGGAATATACGGGAGTGAAAAAAGAAGTGGGCAAATTTCGAACCGTTTTTTCGGGTTTTAATGCCGAAATTCGGCAAAATTCGATTACATTCTTTACAACGGCACCGTTAGGTGGTATACTGAAACAGATGATAATTCCGAGGCCGTGCCCGGATGACGGGCGAATATCCCCGCTGCCGCAAGTCGGCATTCTGCGGAGGCAATTTCGGAATTTGTGAAATCAAATATTTTTCGGAGGTTGCGGTTATGGGTCTTATTAAAGCAGGCATAGGAGCCTTGGGCGGAACTCTTGCGGATCAGTGGAAGGAATTCTTCTACTGTGAGTCAATGCCGAAAGAGGTGCTTGTCACCAAGGGACAAAAACGAGTCGGCGGACGTTCCTCAAATACGAAAGGAAGCGACAATATCATCTCAAACGGTTCCGGCATTGCCGTGGCGGACGGACAGTGTATGATTATTGTAGAGCAGGGGAAGGTAGTAGAGGTTTGCGCCGAACCGGGTGAATTTACATACGACACCTCTACCGAACCGTCCATTTTTGCCGGAAGTCTCGGGGAAAGCATTAAGGAAACCTTCAAAACCATCGGCAAACGTTTTACTTACGGCGGCGACACCGGCAAGGATCAGCGCGTTTACTATTTCAACACCAAGGAGCTTATCGACAACAAATTCGGCACCCCGAACCCTATACCCTTCCGTGTAGTGGACAGCAAGATTGGGCTGGATCTGGATGTATCGGTGCGCTGCTCCGGTGTGTATTCTTATAAGATTGCAGATCCGCTGCTGTTCTATACCAATGTATGCGGCAATGTGGAGAAGGAATATTCCCGTGACGAGCTGGACAGCCAGCTGAAAACCGAGTTTGTCAGTGCCTTGCAGCCTGCCTTCGGACGGCTGTCCGATTTGGAATTACGTCCCAATCAGATAGTGACGCACAATACGGATCTTGAAAATGCCATGAATGCGGCACTTTCGGAAAAATGGGGTGCACTGCGGGGATTAAAGGTTGTCAGCATAGCGATCGGTTCGGTTACCCTGCCGGACGAGGATGCAGAGATGATCAAGCAGGCGCAGCGTGTGGCCATCATGCGCGACCCCACTATGGCGGCGGCCACTTTGGTGGGAGCTCAGGCGGATGCCATGAAAACGGCGGCGGGCAATCAGGCCGGTGCCATGACCGGCTTTATGGGAATGGGCATGGCCATGAATGCAGGCGGCGGCATGAATACACAGAACCTGTTTGCAATGGGTCAGCAGCAAGAGCAGGCTAAGCAGCAGGCACCGGCGGCGCCTGCGGCGGGCGAGTGGAAATGCGCCTGCGGAACAGCAGTCGGCGGCAAATTCTGCCCGAACTGCGGAGCAAAGAAGCCGGAGCCGCAGCCAGCGGCAGATACTTGGAAGTGCTCCTGCGGCGCCGAGGCTGCCGGCAAATTCTGCCCTGAGTGCGGCAAGCCGAAACCTGCTGATGCAGCTGGCTGGACCTGCTCCTGCGGCACTGTAAATCAAGGTAAGTTCTGCCAGAACTGCGGTGCAAAAAAGCCCGAGGGCGCAAAACGCCGCTGCGGCAAATGCGGTTGGGAGCAGGAGGACATGACCAAAACTCCCCGTTTCTGCCCTGAGTGCGGCGCACCTATTGAGTAAGTTTTTTAGGCGCATTTATTTTAAGCCCGGGTATCAGGCGTGCCCGGGCGGTTCGCTTGTTAAGGAGGATGAGCTTTGACTGTATTACAGGAATATAAATGTCCGTGCTGCGGCGGGGCGATAGAGTTTGACAGCTCTGTTCAGAAAATGAAGTGCCCGTATTGCGATACGGAATTTGAAATGGAGACCCTTAAAAACTATGATGAGGAGCTTAAAAGCGAAAAGGGCGATGATATGCGCTGGGAGGCTCCGGGCAGAGGTCAGTGGAATATTGACGAGGAGACGGGACTGCGCTCATATGTATGCAAGTCCTGCGGAGGAGAGATAATCACCGACGCAAACACGGTGGCTACATCCTGCCCGTTTTGCGACAACCCCGTGGTGCTGATGCAGCAGGTGGCGGGGACACTGCGCCCGGACTATGTTATTCCCTTCAAGCTGGATAAAAAAGCGGCCAAGGAGGGGCTGATGCGGCACCTTACCGGCAAGCGGCTGCTGCCGAAGGTATTCAAGGATCAGAATCATATCGATGAGATAAAAGGCGTATATGTGCCGTTTTGGCTTTTTGATACAAATGCCGATGCCAATGTGCGCTACCGTGCAACAAAGGTGCGCTCATGGAGCAGCTCGGATTACGATTATACCGAAACAAGCCATTTTATGGTGCTGCGGGGCGGCAATATAGCCTTTGAGCGTGTGCCGGTGGACGGATCGGTAAAAATGCCGGACGATCTTATGGAATCCATAGAGCCGTACGATTTTTCGGAGGCGGTGGATTTCCAGACGGCATACCTTGCAGGATATCTTGCGGATAAATATGATGTTTCCGCGCAGGACAGCGAGGAACGAGCCAACAAACGCGTAAAAACCTCTACGGAGGAGGCGTTTGCGGGAACGGTCAACGGCTATACGACAGTGAATGTGGAGCAGAGCAATATACAGTTGAGCGACGGCAGCACCAAATATGCGCTGTATCCGGTGTGGCTGCTGAACACCACGTGGAACGGACAGAAGTATGTTTTTGCAATGAACGGTCAGACCGGGCGCTTTGTAGGTGATCTGCCGGTGGATAAAGCGGCGGCGCGGAAATGGACGCTTGGGCTTACTGCGCTGTTCGGGGTTATCACATACGGGCTTGCATGGCTTATATATCTGCTGTAAGGGGGAAAGGGTATGAAAAAAATATTTGCGGCCGTTTTGACGGCGGTGCTGCTTTGCCTTTCCTCTGTGCTTTGCTTTGCGGCAGAGGGGGAAAACGGCGGCAGTGAAAGCCTAACCCGTATAGCGGATCAAGCCGATCTGCTTACGGACACTCAGCGGGAGAAAATAGAGGATAAGCTTGCAGAGGTGCGGGGCAACCGGGATTTTGACATTGTGATAGTTACTGCGGAGTCCGCTCAGGGCAAATCCCAAAGAGATTATGCGGACGACTTTTTTGACTATAACGGCTACGGCTGCGGCACGGGCAGGGACGGCGTTCTGCTGTTTGTAAACATGGGCTCGCGCAAAACATGGATATCCACGCACGGCGAGGGAATACGGGTGTTTACCGATAAGGGCATAGAATGCATACTTTCCTCCGACGGAATAAGCAGCTATCTTTCGCGCGGGGATTATTACGGCGCATTTGAACATTTTATTGAGCTTTGCGACGATTTTATAGCCGTGAAACGAGCCGGAAAGCCCTATGATATTGATAACATGCCTCCGTGGAGCACTCAAAGCGGCAACGGCGATTCGCACGGCGAATCCGGGGGGCTGTCGCTTGTATGGATACCGCTTTCGTTAATTATCGGCTTTGTTATCGCCCTGTTGGTTGTGGGCGGCATGAAAAGCAAGCTCAAAAGCGTACATATGAAGGCGGCGGCCGACGATTATATCGTAAAGGACAGCATGAATATAACGCACAGCAGCGATGTGTTTCTGTATAAAAACGTGGTTAAAAGGGCGCGCCCCAAAAATGATTCGTCATCGTCCTCCGGCGGCGGAAGCAGCACCCATACCTCTTCATCGGGTTCTACGCACGGCGGCGGGGGAGGAAGCTTCTGAGGCAATCGACAGGCATTTCAACAGATGGCTTTTGTTGTCAATATTCAAATAAAGCAAGTACAGACGGCACTGCCGTCTGTATTTTTTGTAATATCAAAGCCGTGCCGCATCAACTGAATAACAGCACGGGTGCGGGTGCCTGCTTTGGATAATGAAGAAGGCAGTTTATTATAGGGGAATAAACAAAAAAAGCCGGTGTCTCTGCGCTTTTTATCGGGATAGCGAAAAAAGAAATAAAAAATTTTAAAAAATCAAAAAAAACGCTTTACTTTAGCACGGTGATGTGCTACAATAGCAGCGTAATAAATCAAAGGCCGACGGAATTATCGCTTCGGCGGAAAATCAGGAGGATTAAAATGAAAAAGAAATTGTTTGTGCTTGTACTGCTTACGGTAATGACGCTGGGCCTTTTTGCCGGCTGCGCAAAGCAGGAGGAATTTGTTGTGGGCTTTGATGCCAGCTTTCCGCCGTACGGCTATGTTGAAAACGGCGAATATGTAGGCTTTGATATCGACCTTGCCAAAGAGGTTGCAAAGCGCAACGGCTGGAATATAAAGCTTCAGGCAATCGATTGGAACAGCAAGGATTTTGAGCTTAACTCCGGCACCATCAGCTGCATTTGGAACGGCTTTACCATGAACGGCCGCGAGGACAAATACACCTGGACCCGCGCCTATGTGGACAACAGCCAAGTGGTGGTGGTAAAGGCGGACAGCGGCATAAACGAGCTTTCCGACCTTGCGGGCAAAACGGTAGCGGTGCAGGATGATTCCTCCGCCTTGGCGGTGCTGACAAACACCGAGGATAATGATGAGATGCTGGCTCTTGCGGCAACCTTTAACAAGCTTGACAAGGTGGGGGACTATGATACCGCCTTTATGAACCTTGCTTCCGGCGCGGTGGACGCCATAGCCATGGATATCGGCGTTGCTCAGTTTAAGGTAAAGGCAGGCGGCGACAAATACAAAATACTGGATAAGCAGCTTGCAAGCGAGCAGTACGGCGTCGGCTTCAAGAAGGGCAATACTCAGCTTCGCGACAAGGTGCAGGCAACCCTTGACGAGATGATAAAGGACGGCACCTTTATGCA
>ERZ780167.1386-NODE-1386-length-21426-cov-4.038183_pt1 | contig 21426 bp, 20 predicted proteins | sample MGYA00510982_ERZ780167 | MGnify/ENA primary metagenome ERZ780167 (study PRJEB29588, sample SAMEA2146107) | human gut metagenome | biome: human gut; feature: human-associated habitat; material: faeces | place: Denmark | collected 2008/2010 ... | reverse complement strand
GCGAGGATCTCGCCTTCATCGCTGCCCTCCACGCGGGGATGGGCAAACTTTTCCACCAGGACCATATCACCGGGCATTGCACCGCGGGTGAAACGGCCCGGGATAAAGATATCACTGGTGCCGTCTTCCAGCATGACGAAGGCAAAGTTCTTGCCCAGCTTGACCACCTTGCACAGCAGAGCCTTGTCCGCACGGCCGGAACGGACCGTGAAGAACACGCCCTGACGCTGGCAGATGACAGCATCGTGCACCAGCTGGTCCACGGCCTCCATCACCTTGCGGTCCGAGCCACGGTCCCCGCCGAACTTTGACTTGAGGTCCTTCACGGTGCACGGCTGATTTTGGATCGCGTGCTCAATTTTATCGCGCATTGCCATAATATTTTTCTCCTTGCTCTTCCTGGCTGCGGCCTCCGTCGGGCTGCAGCCCTGCCAGTTCCGGGCATTGCTGCCCACCCTGCTGCGGCAGCCCGAAAAGACAGCTGCCCGCACTTTTTCACTCAACTATGTCGGTTTTACGCAGAAAAACAGCCCCGTCAGAGCACGGGGCTGCATGGGGTGCATCAACCTGCCAGACGGCCGGTGAACAGGCAAGCCAGAATTGCCACCACGAAAAAGACGACACCGGCAATGCGGGTCACCTTGGCCAACATCTGGTCAGCCGGGGTCAGGCGTGCGTTGTTGGCACCGCCTGCACTGCCGTTGATGGCGCCGGAAAGGCCCTGGCCGTGGGTGTGCTGCATGAGGGTGAGGAACACGATGACCAGCGAAGCGACCAGCAGGATCGCGCCGCCAACGATTTCGATAACAGACATGGATTGAAACGCTCCTTTATTCAAATTGAATGGGAAAACCACGCAAAAATACGACTATATAGTATCATACCATCTGCAAAAAAGCAAGCACAATTCCGCATTTATCCCAACCAGTGCAGTGCCGTGCACAGCTGTGCAAACACCGCCGCGCTGGAGACCGCCGCCTGCGTCTGTCCGTCCTGCAAGACCACGATGGTGTATTGCGGATCCTCGGCCGGGTAAAACCCCGCGAACCACAGGTTCTTGCGCTCTTTCCCTTCGGCCGTGAACTGCCCGGTCTGGGCGGTACCGGTCTTGCCCGCTGCCCCGCCGGGCAGGCCGGAAGCATCCTGTGCCGTGCCCTCGGCCACCGTCTGCTCCAGCATGGTGCACAGAGCCGCTGCGGTCTGCTCCGTGAGCACCCGTTCTGCCTGCGGGCGGGCAAAGGCCGACAGCTCTTCCCCGGATGTTTCATCCAGCGCACAGTCCAGCAGGCACGGCGCACGGTAAACACCGCCGTTTGCGATGGTGTTCATCATGGCGGTGATTTGCAGCGGCGTCACGGTCAGCGACCCCTGCCCAAAGCTGAACGTTGCCAACTGGCCGGGGTTTTCCAGCGTCTCCGCGTCCGGCAGCGTACCGGCAGCTGCGGCCAGGTCCGGGGCAATTTGTACCGCTGTGCCAAAGCCGAAGTGTTCTGCCTCTTCCCGGACGGCTTCTGCCCCCAACAGCTGGCCCAGTTTGATAAAATAGGTGTTGCAGCTTTCTTCCAGCGCACCGCGCAGGTTGACTTCGCCGTGGGCGCGGCCTTGGGCGCAGCGGTAGGTCTGCCCCGCCACCACGATTTCACCGGTGCAGTCGTGGGTGAACCAGTCCAAGCCCTGTTCATAGGCAGCTGCGGCCAGCACCACTTTAAACACCGATCCAGCGCTGAACGCAGCAAATGGGCGGTTGATGAGCGAAGTATCGTCGGCGCGGATGCTGGCGGCCACATCCTGTGCGTCAAACGTCGGCGCACTGACGCTGGCAAGCACCTCGCCTGTAGCAGCGTCCATAATGAGGATGCACCCCCGCGGCATAAGCTGCGCCGCCAGCGCCTCACAGGCGCGCTGCAAGTCGGCGTCCAGTGTCAGCTGCACGCCCTGCCCAGTGCCTTCTTTCCTCGTAGCCCATACAGGGCTTGTCCCCGCCATCAGGCCGCTGTGCGCCGCCAGCACGCAGCTGACGGTGCGCTTATCGCCGGAGGCCGTCAGCAGCGCGTCGTAGGCGCGTTCCAGCCCGGCGACGCCGCGGCCTTCGCCGTCGAGGTAGCCCAGCAGATGCGGCGCAATATCCACCGTATGCGCAGGCACCGCGCAGGTGGCGATGCCCCGCCCGGTCAGGTCGCGGCTGACTTCAATCAGGAACGGCGCGGCCAGGTTACGGCGGTCGTAAAGCACGCCCTGCTTTTCGTAGGAAACATAGGGAAACAGCGCCGTGTAGCCATCGTCGCCGGGGATGCAGAGCGCGTAATACTGCGTTTGCGTGCCAGTCAGTTTGCGGCCGTTGCGGTCGTAGAAATCGCCCCTGGCCCGGGGCAAGTCCAGTGTCTGGACGGTCTGGCCGCCTGCGCTGGCGGCATAGGCGGCCTGCTGCCCCACCCAGTAGGTGCGGCAGAGCACGACCCCCGCCAGAAAAACCAACGCCCCGCAAAGCCCATAAAACCGCCGCAGAGACATACCCTCACCCCCGGTGGGAGTATGGGCATCAGCGTTGCTTTTGATGCAGCCAGACCAAAAGGCACACCCCCGCCACGCCGGGCAGGATGCCTAAGGCATCTATCACCACATCCCCCACCAGGGCGGCGCGGCCGGGCACAAAATACTGGTGCAGCTCGTCACTGGCCGCATACAGCACACACAGCACCGCCGCCTGCATTCCCTGCCGGCGCAGCGTCAGCCCGGACAGCCCGCTGTGCACAGTCAGGGCCATGCCTACACCAAGCGCGGCAAAAATTGCCACATGCGCCCACTTGCGCAGGTTCGCGTGGAAGTTCTCGGCATCGAACCAGAGCGGCAACAAAAACGAGATACCATCCGTCTGCACAGTCTCGGTCACGGTCTCGCTGAGTTTGTAGGAGTCCGCCGCCGGTTGGCCCGAAAAGTAGAAAATCAGCGCCATCAGCCCCAGCGTGAAGGCCAGCGCCGCGTATTTCATCCGTTGTTTCATGGCTGCCTCCCCCGCTGTTTTTGGTTATTATACCACGTTTTACCGCCTTGGGTCTATACAAAAAGGCCGAAGCCTTGTCGCCAAGACTTCGACCTTGTGCTTGCTTTTGGGCTGAATTAGTACATACCGCCCATGTCAGGGGCCGGGGCAGCCGGGGCCGGCGGCTCGGGCAGGTCAGCGACCAGGCTCTCGGTGGTCAGGACCATCGCGGCGACGCTGGCGGCGTTCTCCAGAGCGGAACGAGTGACCTTGGTCGGGTCAACGATACCGGCCTCGATCATATCCTCAACGTACTCTTCCTTCTGGGCGTCGAAGCCGTAGTTGGGCTTGTTGGCCTTCAGGATGTTGTCGATAACAACGCTGCCTTCCAAACCGGCATTGGCAACGATCTGGCGCAGAGGAGCTTCCAGCGCCTTGCGGACGATCTTGGCGCCGGTGCGCTCGTCGCCTTCCAACTCGCCGACCAGCTTGTCGACAGCGGGGATGGCGTTGATGGTGGCCGTACCGCCGCCAGCAACGATGCCTTCCTCAACAGCGGCCTTGGTCGCGTTCAGGGCATCCTCGATGCGCAGCTTCTTGTCCTTCATCTCGACCTCGGTAGCAGCGCCGACCTTAATGACGGCAACACCGCCGGCCATCTTGGCCAGGCGCTCCTGCAGCTTCTCACGGTCGAAGTCAGAGGTTGCAACAGCGATCTGGCTGCGGATCTGGGCAACGCGGTCTGCGATAGCCTGCTTGTCTCCGGCACCGCCGACGATGGTGGTGTTCTCCTTGGTGACCTTGACCTGGCGGGCCTGGCCCAGCAGCTGCATGGTGGCATCCTTCAGCTCATAGCCTAGGTCGCTGCTGATGACAGTGCCGCCGGTCAGGGTGGCGATATCCTGCAGCATCTCCTTGCGGCGATCGCCAAAGCCAGGTGCCTTGACGGCAACGACGTTCAGGCCGCCGCGCAGACGGTTGATGATGAGGTTGGACAGGGCATCGCCCTCGACATCCTCGGCAATGATGAGCAGCTTGCGGCCGGACTGGATGACCTGCTCGAGCAGGGGAACCACATCCTGGAAGACGCTGATCTTCTTGTCTGTGATCAGGACGGAGCAGTCGTCATAGACGGTCTCCATCTTCTCGGTGTCGGTGACCATGTAAGGGGTCACATAGCCGCGGTCGAACTGCATGCCCTCAACGACCTCGGTGTAGGTCTCGGCGGTGGTCTTGTTCTCCTCGATGGTGATGACACCATCGGCGGTGACCTTCTCCATCGCGTCAGCAATCAGCTGACCGATCTCAGCATCACCGGCAGAAACAGTGCCGACACGAGCAATATCCTTGCTGCCGTTGACCTTCTGGCTGTGCTCCTTGACGGCCTCAACCGCAGCAGAGACGGCCTTCTGCATACCGCGCTTGATGTCCATGGGGTTGGCACCGGCGGTAACGTTCTTCATGCCTTCGTTGACGAAAGCCTGAGCCAGAACGGTAGCGGTAGTGGTGCCGTCACCAGCAGCATCGTTGGTCTTGGTGGCGACTTCGCGAACGAGCTGTGCGCCCATATTCTCGAACTCGTCCTTCAGCTCAATTTCCTTGGCGATGGTGACACCATCGTTTGTGATGAGCGGGCTGCCGAACTTCTTGCTCAGCACGACGTTACGGCCCTTGGGGCCGAGGGTAACCTTGACGGTGTTGGCCAGCTGGTCGATGCCAGCGCAAAGGGCCTTGCGGGCGTCCTCGCCCTGCTTGATCTGTTTAGCCATAATGAATCTCTCCTTTTATCTGAAAGAAATTACTGAAAAATCAAATTATTCCACAACCGCGAGGATGTCGCTCTGGCGGACGATGGTGCATTCCTCACCGTCGACCTTGACCTCGGTGCCGGAGTACTTGCTGGTCAGGACCTTGTCGCCGACCTTGACGATCATCTCGACTTCCTTACCGTCCACATTGCCGCCGGGGCCGACAGCGATGACTTCAGCAACCTGGGGCTTCTCCTTGGCGGAGCCGGACAGGATCAGGCCGCCCTTGGTGGTTTCTTCTTCTTCGACCAGTTTGATAACAACACGATCTGCAAGAGGTTTGATTTTCATAGTGGAAGTTCCTCCCTATAAAAGATTTCTCTTTATATTTTTAGTTTAGCACTCAGTCTCTTTGAGTGCTAAATATATAATAGCCACTTTGCTGCAAAAAATCAAGTGTTTTCTATATAAAATTTTTGTGAACAAAAATGCACCGGGGCGTTTCGGCTCCGGTGCAGGTAGTTTTTATTGCTGTTCCGTCAAACTTTTGTAGCGCGGGCGCATAGCGCCGTGCTCGATGTGGGGCTGGCCGCCCTCCACCGTGTCGGCGTCGATCGTCACCTTGGTGATGGTCGCGTCGGAAGGAATGTCGTACATAATCGGAATCAGCAGTTCCTCGACGACGCTGCGCAGGCCGCGTGCGCCGCTCTTGCGCTCCACCGTCTTTTTGGCGATGGCGTGCAGTGCCGCGTCGGTAAAGACCAGCTCGGCGTTATCCAGGTGCAGCAGCTCCTTGTACTGGCGCACAATGCTGTTTTTCGGCTCGGTCAGCACGCGGACAAGGGCTTCCTCGTCCAGCGGATCCAGCACGGTCACGACCGGCAGACGACCGATAAGCTCTGGGATAAGGCCAAACTTGACCAGATCGTCCGGCTCAACGTTTTTCAGCAGTTTCTGGCGCGTTTCGTCCTTATCGAGCGTCGTGCGAAGCTGGCTGCCAAAGCCCATGCTAGCATTGTCAGTGCGCTTCTGGATGAGCTTTTCCAGCCCGTCAAACGCACCGCCGCAGATAAACAGGATGTTCTTCGTGTTGATTTGGATGAACTCCTGCTGCGGGTGCTTGCGGCCGCCGTTGGGCGGCACATTGCTGACCGTGCCCTCGACGATTTTCAGCAATGCCTGCTGCACACCCTCACCGCCCACGTCGCGGGTGATGGAGGGGTTCTCGCTCTTGCGGGTGATCTTGTCGATCTCATCCACATAGATAATGCCGATCTCAGCGCGGGGAATATCAAAATCCGCCGCCTGAATCAGTTTAAGCAGGATGTTCTCGACGTCCTCACCAACGTAACCGGCCTCGGTCAGGGTCGTGGCGTCGGCGATGGCAAAAGGCACGTTTAGCATCTTTGCCAGCGTCTGGGCCAACAGCGTTTTGCCGGTGCCGGAGGGGCCGAGCATCAGGACGTTGGATTTTTGCAGCTCGACGTCGCTGTTCTGGCCGGAGAGAATGCGCTTATAGTGGTTGTAGACCGAGACTGCCAGCACCTTTTTGGCGGCATCCTGGCCGATGACATACTGGTCAAGGCCTGCCTTGATCTCAGCAGGCGTCAGGATGTTGATGCTTTCCAGCGGGTCATAGTCGTAGTCGGCACCGGGCTGCGGCGCACTGCGGCGGCGATCCCGGGGCGGCATACCGGCGCGCGGCGGGGCCGGGCGCTCGCCATCCTTATATAGGGCGTTGCAGCACATATCCAGGCAGTCCTTGCAGATGTTGACACCGGGGCCGATGACCAGCTGTTCCACCTCATTTTGAGAGCGTCCGCAGAAGCTGCAGACGAGCTCGCGTCCTTTTCCGTCCTTACCGGACGTTTGATTTGCCATGTTGTTCCCCCGAATCAGTGTTTATAGAGGATATCGTCGATCAGGCCGTACTCCTTCGCCTGCTGCGCGGTCATGTAGTTGTCGCGCTCGGTATCGCGGGTGATGGTTTCCAGCGGCTGGCCGGTGTACTGGCTGAGCAGCGTGTTCATCTTTTCACGGATGCGCACGATGTGGTCAGCGTGAATTTTGATATCCGTGGCCTGGCCGGAAATGCCCTGCCCGCCGATGAGCGGCTGGTGGATGAGGATTTCCGAGTTGGGCAGTGCAAAGCGTTTGCCCTTTGTGCCGCTGGCCAGCAGGAAAGAGCCCATGGAGGCCGCCATGCCGACACAGATGGTGGAGACATCGCACTTGATGTAGTTCATCGTGTCATGGATGGCCATGCCGTCGGAGATCGAGCCGCCGGGACTGTTGATATAAAAGTAGATATCCTTCTCCGGATCCTGGCCTTCAAGGTACAAAAGCTGTGCCACGATAACGCTGGCGGAGGCGGAGTTGACGTCCTCGCTCAGCACAATGATACGGTCATTGAGCAAGCGGGAGAAAATGTCATAGCTGCGCTCACCGCGCGCAGTCTGCTCGACAACATAGGGTACAAGGCTCATTGGGTTTTCCCTCCTTGGTGTCATAAAAATGTGGTGATGATAAAGGAACCGATACGGCGGCAAAGCTGCGCACCGTACCGGCCCTTTTACTCAATGTTTACGGATGCCGCGGGGTGATTACTCGCCCTGGGTCTCCTCTTCCTTCGGCTCCTCGTCCTTCTTGGCGGCAGCCTTCTTGGTGGTCTTGCGGGTGGTCTTCTTGGCGGGCTTCTTCTCTTCCTCGGCAGCGCCCAGGACGATGTTAGCCTTCTCCTTCACGAAGTCGATGGCCTTGTTGACAGCCAGATCCTTCTTGACGGCAGCGGCATCGACCAGGCTCTTGACCTTGTCGGCCTCCATCTGGTAAGCATCGGCAATGCGCTTGATCTCAGCCTCGAACTCCTCCTCGGTAGCCTCGATGGACTCCTTGGCGACGATAGCCTCCATGGCCAGGCGCATCTTGACCTGCTTGTCCGCCTGCTCACGGAACTGCTCCTTGAACTGCTCCATGGTCATGCCCATGTACTGGAGGTACTGCTCCAGTTTCAGGCCCTGCTGGGAGATACGGTACTGGAAGTCCTGAACCAGCTCCTCGATGCGGCTCTCGATCATGGCGTCGGGGATCTCGGCCTTCATGCCGCCCACGACCTGGTCGATCAGGTCGTTCTCGACCTTCTGGTCAGCCTGCTTTTCATGGTTGGTCTGGATGCCCTTGCGGATAGAATCCTTCAGCTCATCGAGGGTGTCATACTCGCTGACGTCCTTGGCAAAGTCGTCGTCCAGCTCGGGCAGTTCCTTGTACTGCACGTTGTGCAGCTTGATCTTGAAGGTAGCGTCCTTGCCGGCCAGCTCCTCAGCCTGGTACTCCTCGGGGAACTTGACGTTGACGTCGAAGGCCTCGCCAGCCTTATGGCCGACGACCTGCTCCTCGAAACCGGGGATGAAGGAACCAGAGCCCAGCACCAGAGAGTAGTGCTCAGCCTTGCCGCCCTCGAAAGCAACGCCATCAACGAAGCCCTCGAAGTCGATATCGACGGTGTCACCGTTCTGGGCCTCGCCCTCACGGGTCAGCAGACGGCCATTGCGGTCCTGCATACGCTTGATCTCAGCGTCAACATCGGCCTCATCCACAGTCTTGACATCTTTGTTGACGGTTAAACCGGTGTACTCGCCCAGCTCGACCTCGGGCTTGACGGCGACCTTGACCTTCAGGGTAGCGCCCTCGTCTTCGGACATGGAGACGACCTCGGGATCAGGACGGCCGACGGCCTCGATGCCAGCCTCCTTGACGGCGGCCTCGTAGTTCTCGGGGAACAGGTCGTTGATGGCGTCATACTGGAACAGATCCTTGCCATACATCTTCTCGATCATGGCTTTGGGGGCCTTGCCCTTGCGGAAGCCGGGGATGGCGTACTTCTTGCCCTCGCGCTTGAAAGCGGTATTGACGGCAGATTTGAAGGTCTCCGCGTCAATGGAGAACCGCAGTTCGACCATGCTCTTTTCGAGCTTTTCACAGGAAATCAGTTTCATTTATAAATTCCTCCAAAAATAGATGTACATAAAAATACAAGTTATTATACCATGCCTGTGCAGAAAATACCAGCCCTGTTTTTAAAATTTTAACAAACTAAGCGGATTTTTCTGCATTTTTCTTGCAAAAATACAGCGCCAGACAGAAAATCAGCGGCAGACACCCCGCAATCGGCAGGAAATAGCGCATACAATCATTGACCGGGGACGCGATGCAAGTCAGCCAGAAAATGCCTAGGCCCATAAAAATCGGCAGCATCTGCTTTGCTTTGCGCCGCGCCAGCCAGACCCCCAGCACCGCCGTGAGCCAGGCCATAAACCCGATGGACGTGATCAGCCCCACCAGCGGCAGCTTTTCAAACGCCGAGAGCGCCTGTACAAAAGCATACCGCAGATAGCCGGATTTATCAAGATAGTGGACGTCCATTTCAAACATTTGCATGCAAGTGTCATTATTAAACGTGTAGTAATCGTTGATAGCCCGGCATTTCGTGATGGTGTAATAGCCGTGGGAGTTGGCATGCAGGGCCTCAAAATAGCAGACCGGGTGCTTGAAGAACATCTTGGCCCAGGTCAGCATATAGCGGGCCAGGCCACCCTTGCTGGGATTCTTGTAGTACTGCTTTACGCCATCGGAAAGTTCCGGCATATAGCTCTGGGCCAGGCTGTCATAGTCAAGCACTTCATTGATGACAGCCTTCTCGTCGTCGGTGACGTCATAGCCGAAGTCCCGGACATAGCGAGCCGTCTGCTGCATCGGCACCGAGAGGGCCTCCCCCACGCTGCTCGCCGGGATGTCGAGGACTTTTTCGGTGAATACATCAAACCCGAAGGAGCCAATGACCACCGCCAGCATGACCGCCAGAAGTGGTTTGCGCAGCTGTTTACCAGTCAGCACAAGAGCCGAAGCAAGCATCATCGGCACAACGGCGTAGATGCCGTTTTTGCGCAAAAGGCAGCAGAGGATGCCCAGCACCGCGTAGGCGGCCAGGCGTTTGCGGCTCCCCTGCCATTCCTGCGGGAACAGCAGCAGATCGGCGGTTTTCAGCACGAACAGCACAAAGAGGCCGGTGTAAAGCGTATCCTTGACCTGGGTCTGGATGAACACGCCCCAAATCGGGTTCAGCGCAAAGAACGCCGTGACAGCGTACTGCACCCCGCGGGAGCAGCCCAGCTTGCCCGCAAAGGCCGCCACCTGCCCGAACACCCAGGCACAGACGATGAACTGCAGGACGATGTAGAAGAACACACCCAGGTTATCACTGCCCAGGATGCGGCCCAGCTGGAACAGCCAGCCGTGCAGCCAGGTGGACAGCACCGTATGGTGGGCGGTCATTTCCTGCTTGCCGATGACCTGGGAGATCTGCCCCCAGGAGTCCCAGTCCACCGACCCTGGCCAGAACACGGCCACCCAGGGCAGCCATGCCGCGCCGATGAGCAGCGACGACGTGCGGCCCGGGGCCCTGGCGAACCGGCGGGCGAAGCGGTTTTCCGGTTCTGCTTCTGCCCCGCCAGGCCGCCCCAGCAGGGCGTACAAGCCCCAGACAGCGTGGTAGAACAACACCCCATACCCGGCCATGCAGACAGCGCCCACAAAGACCTGATAGGGATTTTTAAAGACGAAGGCCCAGCTGCCCAGCTTGCAGATGCTCAGGCCCAGCACCTCGGCGACACCAAAGACGATGCTCAGCACCAGTTCGGCGCATCTGGGCTTGGCCGTGCGCTGGCGGCGCACCCAGTAGAGCAGCGCGGCCAGCCCCGCCGCCGCAGGCCCCCAAGCCCAGGCGTCCAGCGGGAAGTTCTGGTGCAGCTTGACAAGCCCCACCAGCAGCCCCGGCGCGGCGTCCAGGTCAAGGCCGGTCGTCTCGTACTGCATACCGATCATCAGGTCGGTGCGAGCGGTTTCGGTATCCGCCACCGTGATGACGGCGGAGAGCGCCAACGTGCAGAGCAGCCCCAGCAGCAGCGCCCCGATGATATCTTTTGTTTTCTGCTTCATAGGCTTCACCGTATTTTATAGGGGCAGAACGACAGGCCATCGGCGGAGATCAGACGGTAGGTGATGCCGTCCCGCTCGCCCTGCATGGCATAGCGGATGGACTTGCCGTGCAGGTGGCCGTAGCAGCATTCGGTCACATGGAACTCGTTCAGCACATCCACAAGCTCCTGCGCCTGTGCGCCCGGGTAGATGGGCGGGTAGTGCAGGAAGGCGATTTTTTCACGCGTCTCCCCCGCCGCCTGCAAACTCATCCGCAGGCGGCCAGCCTCGCGCGCCATGAGCTTTTCCCCCTGGGCGGCCACATCGTCAAAGGGCCAGCCCCGGGTGCCGCACAGCGCCACATCGCCCACGATGCAGGCGTTATTGTGCAGAATGTGCAGCGTGTCAAAGCCGTTGGCGGCCAAAAACGTCTCCATCTTGCGGGTCGTCGTCCACCAGTAGTCGTGGTTGCCTTTCAGCAGCCATTTCTGGCCAGGCAGGTTTTGGATAAAGGCAAAATCCGCCTTGGTGTCGTTCAGGTTCATGGCCCAGCTGGTGTCGCCCGCCAGGACAACGGTGTCCTCCGGGCATATGAGCTTGCGCCAGTTGGCTTCCAGTCGGGGCAGGTACCCCTCCCACCCCGGGAAAACGTCCATGGGCTTGTCCGTTCCCAGCGAGAGGTGCATATCCCCGATTGCAAAGATGGCCATACGGCCCTCACTTTCTAGTTGTTGTTTTTAACGAAGGGATGCGGTGCGGATATCCGCAGGCTGCAAGACCGTCTTGAAGCGCACTTCCAGCTTGTCCAGCTCACTTAAGGACGCCGGGGCCTCGGCGCCGGTCTTGGCGGTCAAGGCCGCCATAGCGGCAAAGTCGCTGGCGGGAGCGGTCTCGCCCAGAGCGGTCAGCACGTCGCGCGGGAACTTGAAGGGGCTTGCCGTGGACAGCACGACCATGGGAGCCTCGGTGCGCAGGGCTTCGGCCACGCGGAACGCCACGGCGGTGTGGGTGTCGCAGAGGTAGTTGTCCTCGTCAAAGCGGGCCTTGATTTCCGCTGCGCCCTCGGCGTCATCCGCATAGCCCGCGGCGAAGCTCGCCTGGATCTTCGCCAGCGTCTCGGTATCGACGGTGTACTTGCCGGTCTGGCTGAGCTCCTGCATCCAGGCGGCGACCTTCTCACTGCTGCCGCTGACGTGGTAGAGCAGACGCTCGAGGTTCGAGGAAATCAGGATATCCATGGACGGTGACGTCGTCTTGTAGAAGGTGCGGTGGGCGTCATAGGTGCCGGTGCGCAGGAAGTCGGTCAGCACGTTATTCTTGTTGGACGCGCAGACCAGCTTGCCCACCGGCAAGCCCATCTGCTTGGCGTAGTAGCCGGCCAGGATGTCGCCGAAGTTACCGGTCGGAACGCAGAAGTCAACCGGCTTGCCCCATGCGACCGCGCCCCGCTCGGCCAGACGGAAGTAGGCGTAGAAGTAGTAGACAATCTGCGGCACCAGGCGGCCCCAGTTGATGGAGTTCGCGCTGGACAGGCGGATGCCGCGCTTTTCCAGCTCGGCGGCAACGTCGGCGTCGGCAAAGACCTTCTTGACGCCGGTCTGGGCGTCGTCAAAGTTGCCCTGCACGGCGTAGACCTGCACATTTTGGCCCTTCTGGGTCGCCATCTGCAGGTGCTGGATCTCGCTGGTGCCGTCGTTCGGATAGAACACTTCCATTTCAATGCCGTCGAGATCAGCATAACCCGCCAGCGCGGCCTTGCCGGTATCGCCGGAAGTCGCAACGAGAATGCGGGTCGTCTCGGTGCGGCCCAGCATCTTCTTGGCTTCGACCAGCAGCTTCGGCATCAGCTGCAAAGCGTAGTCCTTGAACGCGCAGGTCGGACCGTGCCACAGTTCAAGAGAATACAGGCCGTCGCGAACCTTGACCGTCTCGCCTGCCTTGCCGCCGAAGGCTTCACCGTAGGTAGCAGCGGTGGCGGTGTGCAGGAAATCAGCGCTGTACTCGGTCAGGAAACCGGCCAGCACTTTTTCAGCCAGTACGGGGTACGAAAGGTCTTTCCAACCTTCCAGATCAGCCTTCGGGAAAGTTTCCGGTACAAACAGACCGCTCTGCGGTGCCAGACCACGGACGATTGCTTCCTGTGCGGAAACGCGGAGTGCGGAATCTCTGGTGCTTAAATACTGCATATGTTTACACCCTTTCTCTTATTCTCTTGTACTTTCGTTCCTCTATATCTTCTCAGCACTCAAACGCGCTGGGAATGCAATGTACCTGCCAGCCCTTGGCGGCGGGGGTGACTTCCACCACATCAAAGCGGATGGCTGCGTCCCGGTAGGGGCTGCACTGCAAATACTGCTGGGCGGCTAAAATCAATCGCTGCTGCTTGCGGGCATCCACCGCAGCGGCCGGGCGATCCAGCATCGCGCCGGTACGGGTCTTGACCTCGGCAAAGACGAGGGTGTCATCCTTATATAAAATAAGGTCGATTTCCCCCATCCGGGTGCGGTAATTGTGGTTGAGCAGCAGCCAGCCGCGCTGCTGGTAATACTTAGCGGCAATCGCTTCGCCGATATGGCCGGTGTCAGTCATGCCAGTAGCCCTGTTTTTTCAAAAAGCTGCGGCGGTAAAACGGCTGGATGCCGTACTGCGCAATCAGCTCATAGTGCAGCTTCGTCGGGTAGCCCTTGTGCTTGGCAAGCTGGTACTGGGGGTATTGCTTGTCCAGTTCCAGCATATAGCGGTCACGGCTGACCTTTGCCAGAATCGACGCTGCCGCAATGGACGCGCTGTTTGCGTCGCCCTTGACGACGGCCTCGGCGGGCTGTATCAGCCCCGGCGGGCAGCGGTTGCCGTCAATCAGCACATAATCGGGCGTTATTTCCAGCCCTGCCACTGCCTGGGCCATGCCGTCCATCGTCGCCCACAGGATGTTGCGCTCGTCGATCTCCTGCGGCGAGATAAATACGATTTTGTACGCCAAGGCACGGTTTGTGATTTCTTCAAACAGCGCTTCGCGGCGTTTTTCGGTCAGCTTTTTGGAGTCATTGACCCCCGCAATGGGGTCGTCGGGGTTCAGGATGACCGCCGCGCAGCAGACCGGGCCGCACAGAGGACCGCGCCCGGCCTCGTCCACGCCGCAGAGTACGCCGTGCTCGGCGCGTTTGGCGGCGTCAAAGGCGTAGAGCGCCTCGTTACTGCTCGTCGTCGTCCCAGTCGTCCGGGGCATCGTCGATCACCTCTTCTGCTTCTTCTTGAATCGCACGCTGGGGCGGGCGCTCCAGCGAGAGCCGCCCCCACTTGCTGGCGCGGAACTCACCCACCAGCATTTTTGCGGCGCGTTCGGTGTCCACCTCGCCGCCGGAAATCAGCATCCCGCGCTTGGCACCTATGGCCTGCAGCAGGTCGTAGGGCGGCAGTTCCAGCGTCGCCGCATCCAGCTTGTAGCGGGCCAAAAGCTGCTGGGGGTAGATGCCGCGAACGCTCGAGAGCAGACCGCAGGCCAGTTCCTCAATGTCCAGGATATCGTCGCGGATGGAGCCGATGAACGCGAGGTTCGACGCCGTTTCCAGCGAGTCAAACTTTTTCCACAGCACGCCGGGCATATCCATCAAGTCAAAGTTGTCAACGCTGATCCACTGCTTGCCGCGGGTGACGCCGGGCTTGTTGGCAGCCTTGGCGCGGGTCGTGCCCGCAAAGGAGTTGATAAAGGTGGACTTGCCCACGTTCGGGATGCCGACGATCATCACGCGGATGGCCGCACCCACCATGCCGCGGTTGCGGCGGCGCTCCATCAGGGCGGAGAGTTCTTTCTCAATTAACCCTTTCGTCGCCGTGGCGCGGCCCCGCTGCTTGGAGTCCATGGCAATGCAGCCCGCGCCCGCGCTCTTAAAGTAGGCCAGCCACTGCTTGGTGATTTCGGGGTCGGCCAGGTCGGATTTGTTCAGTACATATAAATGCGGTTTGCCCGCGGTGATGCGCTCGATCTCGGGGTTCAGGCTGGAAAGCGGGATGCGTGCGTCGAGAATCTGCAAAACGCAGTCGACGTTGCGGATTTCCTTTTCCATCAGGCGCAAGGTTTTGGTCATGTGCCCGGGGAACCACTGGATCTGGCGGCTGTTGATAATGTCGCTCTGGCTCATTCGGCCGCTCCTATCTTGCCAAAGGGCAGTATGCGCAGCATGGCTGCGCCCATAATGTCACGTTCGTCCACGCAGCCCACGCGGGAATCGCGGCTGTCGGTGGAATTGTTGCGGTTGTCGCCCATCACAAAAAGGCAGCCGTCCGGCACCGTGATGGGAAAGTCCACGCTCTCATATAAATAGGTAGGCTCTGCGGTGTACGGTTCGTCGAGGGCGACGCCGTTGCGATAGACGATGCCCGCGGCGAAATCAATGTTGATGGTATCGCCGCCCTTGCCGATGACCCGCTTGACCAGCGGCTTTCCGTAACTGGTGTAGCCGTCCACCACGACGATATCGCCGTAGTCGGGCTGCTTCATCAGGTTGATGAGGATGCGCTCGCCGTTGAAGAGCGTCGGATCCATCGAGTGGCCGTCCACCTTGACGATGCGCACAAAAAAGGTGAACACAATGGCAATGACTGCCACGGCCATGGCCAGGGCGTCGTACCATTCCAGCGCTTCCTTATTGCGGCGGTAGCGTTTTTTGAACGATTCATCAAACGCTGCACCCATGCTTTCCACCACCCATTCCTAAAAAAATACGAAAAAAGGGAGAACGCCAACCGTCCTCCCCTTTTCTCAGTATGCTCAGATACGTGCCTTGACCTTGGCAGCCTTGCCGGTGCGCTCGCGCAGGTAGAACAGCTTCGCACGGCGAACCTTGCCGCGGCGAACGACGTCGACCTTCTCAACGAACGGGCTGTTGACCGGGAACACACGCTCAACACCGACACCGTAAGAGGTGCGGCGAACGGTGAAGGTCTCAGCGATGCCGCCATGCTTCTTAGCAATAACGGTGCCCTCGAAAGCCTGGATACGCTCCTTGTCGCCTTCCTTGATACGGACGGAGACGCGAACGGTGTCGCCGACTTCGAACTGGGGCTTGTTCTCTTTGATCATACCCTCGGTAAAATGCTTCATTGCGTCCATGGTTTGAATTCCTCCATTTTATTGCGACGTTCATACACGATATTTCGTCAGAGGACCGCCTGTATAATGATGTGTCATTATCCCGCCGATGGCTCGGCGGCACTAACGCTTTAGTATTATATCATTGTGCAGGAAGTTTGGCAAGGGGGTTTTGACAGAAAATCGAAGATTTTTTCAACTTTTGCCATCCTCTGCGGGGGAAGGCTTTTCTTACTCGAAGTCTTTGCCCGCCTTATTATAAAGGTGCGTGCGCAGCACACGGCACTGCCAGACCGGGGCGGCACCCTGGGTGCGCAGGAAATCCGTCAGCAGCGAGGGGTTCAGGCTCAGTGCCTCGCCGCTGCCGCAGGGCAGCATTGCCGTAAAGCGCACCGTGTCCCCCTCCACCGTGTAGGCAATGCGGTCTAAGTAGTTCTTCAGTTCCAGCGTTTTTTGTCCGCGCTTCGTCTTTTTCGTGACCTCGGCGTGCTCGGCGTTGTTGTAGGCATCCAGCGCAATGGCACTGCTTGCCGGCATCGTGACCTCATAGGCCGCTGTCTCGATCTCGCCGACTTTTTCCACCGCCGGGGCAATTTTTGTGATGACAATGCCCCGCGGCATCAAGGGCTGCAAAGCGTCGATCCAGGTTTGCGGGTCGATTGTCTCCTGTTCGGTCTTGACCTCGCAGCTCTCACATAAGCTCTCCTGTCCCAGAGACAGCGGGCAGGTGAAGGACAGGTAGATATGGGGGTTGAAACCCTGGGTATAGTACACCGGCAGGCTGCTCATTTTCAGCATCCGGTGGAACACCCGCTGCAAATCCAGCAGCGAGATATACGCGGCCTCACCGCACTTTTCAAAGAATATCCTGATTGTAGTCAAAGCACGGTCCTCCGATCAGTTTATTGGCACCGCAGGCGCTGCACTGGCGGTTGCAGGGCTGGGTGGTCCTGGCTTCCAGCGCTTTTTTGTACTCCCGCACCAGATGGGCCTTTGTCACGCCGACGTCAAGATGATCCCAGGGTGTGACCTCGTCCAGGCCGATGGCGCGGTAGTTGTAGAAGTCCGGGTCGATACCGCAGGTCTTAAAGGCATCCAGCCAGCGGTCATAGTCAAAGTATTCTTCCCACGTATCGAAGAACGCGCCGTTCTCGAACGCTGTCTCGATAACGCGGCCCATGCGGCGGTCGCCCTTGGCGAAAACGCCTTCCAGCACGCTGGTGGTGCTGTCGTGGTAGTTGACCTTGATTTTGCGGGAATGCACGCAGCTGAGCAGATATTTCTGCTTCTCGCGCAGGGCTTCGCGGCGGTTCTGGGCGCAGAACTGGAACGGCGTGTCGGGCTTGGGCACAAAGCAGGCCACGCTGATCGTCACCTGTACGCCCTTGCCCTTCGGGCGGTTGGGGATTTTGTAGAAGAGATCCACGACCTGCTGGGCGGTATCGGCAATACCCTTGATATCGTCCAGTGTTTCGGTGGGCAGGCCCATCATAAAGTAGAGCTTGACCGAGGTGTACCCTTCCGAGAAGGCAATGCGGCAGCCGCGCTCGATCTGCTCCCAGGTGACGTTTTTGTTGATAACGTCGCGCAGGCGCTGGGTGCCGGCTTCGGCGGCAAAGGTCAGGCCGCTTTTGCGTACTTTCGTCGTTTTCTCGACCAGAGATTCCGAGAAATTGTCCACGCGCAGTGACGGCAGCGACAGGCTGACATGGTCAGCCTCGGCCCAGGAGTTCAAATTATCCAAAATTTCTTCCAGCCGGGAATGGTCGGAGGTGGACAGGCTCGACAGGCTCAGTTCGTCATAGCCGGTGTTGCGGCAGAGCGCACGGGCGCTGTCGCTGATGAGCTTAGGGCTGCGCTCGCGGAAAGGCCGGTAGAGCTGGCCCGCCTGGCAGAAGCGGCACGCAGCCGCGCAGCACCTCGACACAGGCGCGATCCTGCACCGCACCGACAAGCGGTACAACGAAGTTTTCCGGCGGGGTGAAACTGTCCATATCCTTGACGATGGCCTTGGTCACGCGGGCCGGGATGCCCGGGCGGTTCGGGGTCACGGCCTCAATGCGGCCATCCTCCTTGTAGGTCACATCGTAGAAGGACGGCACGTAGACACCGGGGATCTTCGCCAGCGCCAGCAGCAGCTGTTCTTTGTTCCAGCCCTGCTTTTTGCCCTGTTCAACCGTTGCGCAGATATCTTGCAGCATCTGTTCGCCCTCGCCCAGCTGCATAATGTCGAAGAAATCCGCCATCGGCTCGGCGTTGCAGACGCAGGGGCCGCCGGAAATAATCAGCGGCCAGCGCTCGTCGCGGTCAGCCGCCCGCAGCGGAATACCCGACAGGCGCAGCATAGCCAGGACGTTTGTGTAGGCCAGCTCATATTCCAGCGAGAAGCCGACGATATCAAAATCGCACAGCGGATCCTTGCTCTCGAGGCAGTACAGCGGAATGTCCAGCCGCTCCATCTGTTCTTTCATATCGGTCCAGGGCATAAAGGCACGCTCACACCACCAGTTTTCGTGGCGGTTCAGAATGTCGTACAGGATTTTTTCGCCCAGGAACGACATACCGATTTCGTAAGTGTCCGGGAAGCAGAACGCCATGCGCACATCCACTTTGGATTTGTCTTTGTAGATGCAGCCCGGCTCGCCGCCCGTGTAACGGCCCGGCTTTTGTACCAGACTCAGGGCCTCTTTAAATTTCGGGGAAAATTCCGCCATATTGGTGAACCATCCTTGTTTGTATTGTGCCGTAAATCACTTTTTGGCAATAGTAAGTTTATTATACGCTGCCACCGCCAAAATTGCAACCATTTACCCTTGTATGTGCCAAAAAGGTAAAAAAGGTTGATTTTCGGAAGTTTGCACAATTTTTTGCAGACTTGATTGGGCGAGCTGCCACGACTGTGACCGCAAAGTGTTGATTTCGCTGCGTGTTACCGGCGTTACGTTGCGCATTTGTTGCGCGATTTACAGGATACCCCCCCCCGGACTTTTGGGCGTGTTGACAGGTGGTTTTAAACATGCTAATATCACTATTATATATTTATGGTTACATTTGTACGTGCATTTTTCGGCGGAATTTGTCAGGGATACGTACAGGGTATAATACAGTTTTAGGAGTGGTACTTGTGAGAAAACGGTTGTTCATATTTGCGGCTGCAACCTGCTTTGCGCTTTCTGCTTTTGCAACCCCTGCCTTTGCAGGGGAACCAAACCTTACGGATGGGCCAACGATCGGCAGCGAGGCCCCCGTGCAGTCTGACGGGAATTCTAACGGGAATCCTGGCGGGAATTCTGACGGGAATGCGAAGAAAGATGCGCCGCCCAGCGGCAGTGATGACGGTTTGCCCAATGGGAGTGATGATGGGCCGACGGATGACGGCTCCACTGTTGGAGGTGAACAGGAAAAAGACAACGGTAATGCAACCCCCGGTACAAGCCATGACCCTGTTGCAGGTGGCAGCGCGGGCAGCGCAATGACTCTGGCAGGGACAATTGCCGTGCAGAACGTGCAGGCTTGGATAGATACTAATCCTGCTACTTCCACCGGGAGCGCCACCTTTACCTTAGACGACGATTTCACGACGGATCAAGGCTTATTGTTTACAGGGGATTCCACTGCCTCTGCTGACAGCCGCCAGACCTTTATTATTGATGCGCAAAACCACAACATAACTTTGAACGATTACGGTATTGGCGCTACGGATTGCAATGTTATCATCAAGAATTGCCCCACGTTGACGATTAAAGCCCACCGGCACCCGGTTCCAGGTGTTTTTGCCTCTGCCTGCTACTTTGGGCACGCAACATTGACGCTGAGTAACTGCACCAATGTTACGATTGAGAACGATGAAAAAGATCAGCGCGCCAGCGGCATCAGCGTATATGACGAGGGCAGCCTGTATTTCGATAATAAAACGAACGTTGCAATTTCGGGGTATATGGCTGAGGGTTGCAGTGGCATTTACATGGATCGCGATGATCAGAATTATGATGAAATTTGCGGTTCGATCAACGTCGTTAACAACTCTTCTCTAACCGTAACCAAATGTTTCCATAACGGCATCACTGCAAACCCTTACGATATTAACGTAACCGGCCATTCCGTATTGACCGTAAAGAATAACGGTGATAGCAACAAGCCTTATCAGCATGAGGGCGGCATCGGCTGTTATTTTAGTACACTCACGATTTCTGAGCATTCCAGCGTCATTTCCGAGGATAACGGCGTTTATTACGGTGTATATACCCACAATCTTAAAGTAGATGGCACATCCGACATCAAAGCACTCAATAACGGAATGTTCGGCGTTGTTCTCAGCGGCGAGGGCATTTTGAGCAGTGGTGCAAAACTCATTGCTGAAGGCAACTGTGATTTCGGTGGTGCTGGTGTCATGACCGAAAAATACGCCCCAGACGATGAAGCGTATTGGGGACGCCTTACGGTAGAAAATGGTGCCACCTTGTCTTCCTGCGGCAATTATGACCATGGCTTTGATAACGGATATATGTTTACAGTTAGCCCCAGTGCTCATGTTTATTTGAACGAAAACCTTACAACCGGTCTTGACAACTATCCCGGTGCTACAACAACCGTTGAGGAAAAAGCCGACTTTACTATTACTGGGAACCACGGTCGTGGTATCAAGAACGGAAACTCTCATACGAATTTTATCGGCAAACCTGCCATCCTTGTTTTAAAATCCGGCCTTATTGCAGAAAACAATAAAACAGCTGGTATCCCCGGCTATAGTGATGTTCCTCCACTGCAAAACTTGGGTGGCGGCATCTACAACGAGAATGGCCATGTAACACTTTATAACACTACCAAAGTTTATAATAACCATGCTGAAGTGGCCGGCGATGACCTTTATAATGCCAATACAGAAGGCAACAGCTTCAACATCATTGCACTGGAACCCGGCGCAAAGTGGAGTGTTTTGGACGACGGAAAAATCATTGACGACTGGTATCACGATGACAAAGGCGAAGAAAACCGTTGGAAGGAAACAAACGCTAGAAATAATACCGTCACCGTTCTTCCCCTGGGCGCGGCGCTGAAAGCGGCACATGGTATAAATGCACCTACTCCTTCGCCGAAGCCGGCGGAACCGACAGCCGCACCCACAGCCGCACCCACAACAGCCCCTACCGTAGCCCCCACGGCTGCGCCTACAACAGCACCTGCCGACAACACCGCAACGGCTGCCCCCGCCACCCCGGCGCCCACGGCACAGCCCACTGTGACCGCCACACCCGCGCCCACCGCGCAGGCATCCGGTGTTATCCCCCAGACGGGCGACAGCTCTTCCCCCGCCTTGTTCAGCATTCTGACGCTGGGCAGTATCACCGCCCTCTGCGTGCTGCAAAAGCGCCGTAAATCCAAATAATCCAAATTAAAACAACCCCCGGAGACCGTGCGTCCCCGGGGGTTTGCATTTTGTGGCAACGTCTGCGGGCGGAGCAAAGCCCCGCCCCTACGTTCTCCCTATGCCGTGAAGTGCCCCCGCAATGCGCCAGCCATCCAGCCCCGGCAGGGGCAGAAGGTTACTGCCGCCCACCAGCAGGTTACAGCAGGCAAACCAATACCCGCCGTAGCTGTACCCTGCCCCGCGCATGAACAGCAGCACCGCCGCGCAG
>ERZ780167.1380-NODE-1380-length-21460-cov-9.096052_pt1 | contig 21460 bp, 13 predicted proteins | sample MGYA00510982_ERZ780167 | MGnify/ENA primary metagenome ERZ780167 (study PRJEB29588, sample SAMEA2146107) | human gut metagenome | biome: human gut; feature: human-associated habitat; material: faeces | place: Denmark | collected 2008/2010 ... | reverse complement strand
GTCGGAATTATTAGGGATTTTGAAAAATAAATCCCCACCGAATTTCTACTGCCCCCTGATATGGGCTATATCACGTGTTTAAATGGAGTTTATTTCTGTATAGAAAAGAAATCAAAGCCCCGCAACGGTGCAAAGTGATGCTTGCTGCACGGCCGCGGGGCTGATGGTGTGATTTTAATGGTTGTTGCTGTTTGGGTCGAAATTACCAGTCTGGGTTACCGTTCATCATGTTTTATTAGAGGAAAGCATATTTTCTAATATAAGTCTGATATATGAGTCCTTTTGGTCACCTTGGAAATAAATATGATGTTCATTGAATATCTTCTGTTTGCTATTCAAATCCAAATCAGGAAAATCAACCCAATGCGCTACGACTTTCATTTCCGTAACAGAGATGATATAGCTGTTAAGTGTAACATCTGAATCATGTAGTTCTGGCTCAATGTCCTCACGGATAAATTTATATAATTGAACTTTATCGTTTGAGAAGCCTGTCAGATGTGAGATGCCTTTGGGGTCGATGAACGAAACATATTGGTGTTCACCTACGATAAGCCATATTATGAAATCTGGATAGAAACCACGATCTTCAAAGAAACCTATGCCTTTACGACTTTTGTTACGGAGTAAATACAACGATTTCCCTTCAAAGAATGCTGGATTGTTGTAGAAAAACCTTTGTATGTCGCATACGAAATCACGTTCTCCTTTATTCAGTGCCACTGGTTTAATCTCGATAAGCTTACCTATTTCCTTATGTTTGAATGCAGGCTCATTAAGATATAATAATGGTTGATATAGATGTCCTGATATGTATAATGCCTCAAAGTTATCAGAATTTGCAATCCTTATTGACTTTGAAAACGTACCTTCAGTCAATTCTTGCTTTAATTTGTTGAGGGCTTTGTAGAATCCTGCTTCATCTTCATTTTTTAACAGGTCTTTATGTAATAACAATTTATATTCTTTCTCAAAGTTAGGATGACTGCTGTCAATATATGCAGTTTTTACATGTTTGCTCATCCAGCGACCTTTGGCTTTGTTATAAGCCTTTTCCACATAACTCTTCAATAGTGTGACGAGAATGTCGTGCCACAAGGAAGTTTGGCTGGCAAAGTCGGTAAACAGCATCTGAGCTTGGGGGATAAACAGTGTGTACCAGCTGCTATCCAATGCTATTTCCTTGAGATCCTCCGTAGACACACACAGGTTATACCAGCTACGCTCATTTTTGTAATCGATGATATCAAAATATATCTTATTCCAATCAATGAAGGCAAGGTGTTCCGGAGTCAGTATGGCTTTATGAAGAGTTGTATCAGTCTCGTCGAGTATGTTTTTACGGCCTGCACTTCGCATTGCTTGTATCTTGGGATAATAATCAAGTGTAATGGGAGTGTTGCTCAACAATCCTGCTTTAATTAAGACATTTTCGTCTTTCTTGAAATCACAACCATCCTTTACTTTTAGATATTTCAGTTTTTTGCTTCTCAAGTTTGCGACCGGCATAACCGGCACTTCAAAGTTTTCCCAATCAGAATCATTGGTAGGCAAGCCTTCGTCTTCAAGAAACTGTTTAAACTGCTCCATATAGTCGGCCTTTATACCAAAAATATTTAGAGTTTCCAGGTTATACATGAAACGAGGTTTACTTTCTGGCTGAAGGGAAGAATCCAAGGCAGATGAACGTTTTAAAGAGAACTTATAGCCTTTCAAACGCACGCCACGGCCAAACAATTGGATTATCTGGCTTCCTTCAGATTTACCCACATTAAGCAGCCCCATTGTAGATACTCGCCATGAAGACCATCCCTCAGTAAACTTTTTGCTACCGATAAGAACATTTAGACTACTGTCGGGTAGATTTATTTTTGCAAAGAGAGACTTCTCTGCGAAATCCTTGCTCATCACATTTAAACCGGCTTCCTCACATTTCTTCGCCAATGTACTGCTGTCTCCTACATTAATGATGCCAAAGTATTCACCATTTCCAATGCGCATGCCAATTTCGCCATCCTTGCCTTTCAGATTGTCAAGGTGCAGTTGAGCTCCTACAACAGAGCAATGGAATACAAGGTTAAGCATATCATTGTAAATGATTTCAGCCTTATGTTCTTGCAGATTGCGGAGATATGCAAATTGACGTGTGAAGATGGGATGTCCGTATTTATCGGTAAGACCGTCTTTTCCATGTAGCAGATTGTCAATATTGCTGATTGATTCCTGTTTGTTTGCGATGAACTGCTGAAAGAACTTCAGTATAAAGATAATGTCACTTACCTCTTTAGTGCCGATACTCTTATCTGCGGTAACGGAACCGCCGACAAAAACCGCAAGAGGATTCTCTAACAGGAATGGACGCAATTCCACCCGATTGTCACGATACAGACGCTGCTGCTCATAAAAATTGAGCATACACGCCGTCAAGTAAAGAGTTAGTTGCTGGTCGCTCAACGAACTACCCCAACTGCTGTTCATATTCAGAATTTGATAATCCTTACCATAACCGTCATTATAGAAATAACGGTAACTGTAGTCAAATAGGGTGGCTTTGCCGTATTCCTGGAGCATTGCCTTGCGCTTTGCCGAATTGCTGATTGCCGATATGGATTGGCCGAAAGTGGCACTATATTCAAATGAAAATCCCTTTTCACATAGTTTGTCACGTCTTTGTTTCCATGCGTCACCGCCTGATCCGCGGTGGCCTTCATCTACTAGTACAAGATTGTCACCCTCAAAATAATCCACAGCCACAGTCTTGTCTCCATCCGTATCGGCAAGTTTGGTTATTTCGAGAATATCAATTTCAGTACCGGAAAACAAGTCTTCCGTACTACTCTTACTAAAGACTTTTGCACCAATATTACTTTTACGAAACTCTTCAAGATGCTGGTTTGTCAATCCTTCATTAGGTGTAATGAGAATTACCCTATTCGGCTTCTTGCGATACTTTTCCGCATAGTGAAGATACTGAAGTATGTTTACATGCATGAGCAGTGTCTTGCCTGAGCCGGTAGCCGACCAGAATGCAATCTTGTTAAGGTCGGATTCAGTGAAATCTGTTATACCGTGATATGTTTTCGGGTCAGCGTTGAATTTAATCTGAAGATATGTGTTGATGTCATCAAGCAGTTTTTTTCTGTTGCTGAAATATTTGTCAAGGTATATTTCTGTGAAGAGCAGGCTAAGATACTGGAAGTATTTCCACTTTATGGAGGCTTCTCGTTTTTCGCTTATGGCCTTTGTGTGACGAAAGATGTTTCCGTCATACGTCAGAAGCATATCCTCGGTCAGTTCACTGTTTGCAAATAGGCGTTCTACAAGTATGTTATGAATGTAAGATACATTATTCTCATCCCAACCTTCATAGCTTGGGTCTTTCAGGTGTTCGCTAAGGGCTTCCATACTTGTTGCGCCGAACAGTGAGAGTATATAACGATTGAGGACAAGCGAATTGTTCAGCTTGCCTTCAATCTGTTGTATTCTATTTCCTTTTGGTGCCATTATTTTATAATTTGAAGTTACTTGTAAAACGGCAAATCGCTGTTTATCAATGTTTTACAGAAACTCGTGATTTATTCGTAAAATAAAAAGCTCGTAAAAAGCTCGTAAAAAGCTCGTAAAAAGCTCGTAAAATTTACTCTTATTCTTTAATATCTGGTAAGTACCATTCTGATATAGGTCCATTGGTCTTATTTAATATTTTCTCTTCCCTTTTTAGCTTTGAGAGAATATTACCAATTTTATTTTTCTTTTGTATATCAGTTAGCTGGTCAGAAAGTACCTCCCATAACAATTTATCTATTTCCGCTCTTGTTAGTTTTTTATGGTCGCGTATGGCATCTAGTAACATAGCCTCACAGGATTTTGCTTCTAATCCTTTATGTTTTGAATATTCTACTTTCTTATCCGTTGATTGTGCTACTGCCTTTGCTATGAATACGTTTGGACGGCGTCCTTCGATTAGATGCCTTTTTCTTAGTAAATCAATTGCGTTATCATTTATTTTTTGACCTTTTTGTACCTGGTCAAGCAATACAGTTTCAGTTAGGGTAATATCATTATGTGACATCAATATAAGACTGTAATTTTCATCAATAACCGTACCCGGCATATGCATAACTACATGGCTTTCGGTAGTACCCTCGTAATCGGGCATAGGCAAATAGCGTTCCTTCTGACGCACAAACAGATTATGAATGCCATAGCCCTGCGAATCAATCATCTTGACATTCACCATTGCTTTCATCAGGAATGGATTGCGATAACGCTTGGGGGTCTTTGTACCCATGATATACTGCTCATAATTACCATCAAAGAAACCACCGGCATTTTCAAATGTGAGTTTTTCTTTATCCTCTGTAACCACTACTCGTTCATCCAACACATAATCCTGATGGGCGATGCAGTTGTGCAAGCCTTCCAGAATACTTCGTGTATCATATTTCCACACTTCTGCCGGAATCAATGAGTTATGGGGATATATTTTGAAGCGGTAATTGCGTATGCGTCCTAACAATTCACTTGTGGTTTTTATGAAAGGGATAGTGAATGTATCTCCGAATGTTTCACCATCCTGGAAGCATTTCCATACTAATTGTGCAATATGCTTTATCTTATATGCCTTTTCTTTTTTACCAACCAGAAGCATTGCAGCTCGAGTGATCTGGCCGTCTTGTGTAAGGTTGGCTCTGTCCAGAAATACTTCGTCACTCCACATGGGCATTTCTTCTGCAAAATCCGGATATCTCAATTTATATCCTTCACGGGCCAATCGTATAGCGTCTGCGTCAAGGTCATCCATAGTGGCATCCTCAATAATCTGCGCAGACCAATCAACCCTTGAAGTATAAATATTACGCACCCAGTCGGTATATGGGGTCAGTTCGGTTACATGGCTATCCACTCTAACGTACGGTTTACCCATGAATGCAGTAGGTTCGTTTACAGCTGCCGGGATTTTAAAACGAACCACACGTACAGCCCCATCATACATAAAGTCTTCAATCTTAAAGTCAATCTTAGGTGACACATACTGGCGAAGATAAATTTCCAAAGACTGATTACCCTGCGCCTTCGTAGCTGCTGAATCAAAGGTGGTTCCTTTTATTCCCAATGTATCATTATCTACGCCAAAATACAGATATGCGAACTCCTCTCTATCCAGACATGCTCCATTTGAGAGTGCAGAAATATATCTTCCTAGTTTGGTGGCTTCCTGATAATTAGATTTAAATTCCAACCATCGGTTCTCCTTCTTAAAAGCACAAATTTGTTCTTTCAACAAACGGGTATATTTTTGATCTTTATCCATAACCATACATATTTATCAAAGTCTGACTTTAATCTGAATTGCTTTATCTTCCCAAGTCATATCAAGTGCTAATTTTCTTCGAACATGCGTTTTGCAAATTCTTGTTCAGTTAGGACAACCTTCCATTGTTCTTCCTCTGTGCGAAGGTTCTCAAGGTTGTTGTCTCCGTTTACATATATGCGGTCAAACTCTGTGTCACGTGTAGAATAGGCCATGCGGTTGAAGAATTCGTCGAGTGCCTTGTTGTCTATTGTATCACAATTGCGCCAGATAATCAGAGTGTGTTCCCCAAGGCGTGTTACACCTTCTACAGTGCAGATGTCTTTTTTCGGATATGTGATGCTCCTGACGTTCAAGCCGATAAGGTAGTTGAACGTTTCAATTACATCGATATTCTCTTCACGCGTTTCATTCTGCCGTGTAATGCGCAGTTTCATATTCCAAGGATTTCTAAACCAATTCATATTGAAGAGTGAATCGCGTGTCTCTATGTCGAGCATATAGCCAAGCATATATTCACCGTAAAAGTCGGCATTGTCCTTGCTGATAATTGCCGGATGTATGGTGAGGTTATTGAGCGTATCTTCGTACTGCTCAAGGCGTATGTATTTGAAACAATGACTAATACCATCTCGTAATAGCGGTTTCCCATCTTTCCAGTCTTTAGAGTAAATAGCTTTTTTAATACGTAAAAGTGTCGTATTTTCAAAATAGTCTCCCATTTCAACTAGTATATATTTTCTACAAATTTCATTATTACCACGAGATAAATTAATACATGCGTGTCCTGTTGTACCACTGCCTGCAAAGAAATCCATAATAATATCTGTTTTATCAGATCCTATTATAAGGTTATCTTCAACGGTATTTAAACTTTTGGGATAATTAAATGGATTATTGGGGATCATTGTATTTAAAAGATTGGTACCTTTTGATGATGCGTCATATCTTTCCCCAATCCAGATAGACTTTGGAGTTACTTTATCGTCTGCTAAATCTAACTGATATACAGAATAGGTATTTTTTGTTTTTTTGGCAAACAAAGTTCCATTTTCACATCCATCAATACAACTTTTATATCCCCAACGCCAACGGAGTAGTGTACCATCAGAAGCAATAGGTAAAATGAAACATTTTCCATTATTTTCGTATTGTTTTCTCAATGTTTCAACAAAGCCATCATTAAAACTCTTTGTATCAATATTGTAAATTTGTTTATATTCAAACTCAGGAATAACTGATAATTTATGTTGCTTCTCATCATAAATGAAAGGAAAGTACATAAATGGACGTTCTTCTCTAAACTTACCGGTTCCTGTTCTTTTCAATGGTAATTCTCGAACAGAATCTTCTCCATTAGTTTTAGTGTATTTTTTTAATAATTCTTCATTAGATAGGGTAAAATTAAATGTTTCTGCATATAACTTGTTTTTTGCATAAATGACTGAGTAGTCATGGGCTTGAGCAATAAATCCCTGATCTCGTCCTTTGGGATTAGTATAAATCGCAATATTAGAAATAAAGTTAGAGATTCCAAAAACGCGTTCCATGCAACAGTTCAAATATCTCAATTCATAATCATCAATAGCAACCTCAATAATACCTTTATTATTCAAATAATTTTTTGATAATAATAATCTTGATTCCATTAATGATAACCAAGATGAATGCTCATAACCATTTTTATATATAATCTTTGTTGCATCAGTATTGTAAGGAGGATCTATATATATACATTTTATTTTCTCATTATATTTTTCTTGCAACAATTCCAAAGCTTGAAAATTCTCTGAATTGATAAGCAAACCATCACACTGTTCATCAATATTGTCCATAGATGTGAGCAGCTTATGCTTGAAGTCTGGTCCAAAAAATTTCGTATCAACTACAAGGAAAGAATTTTCTTTAAGGAAATCCACTGATAGTGGATTAGAATATGCAATTGTATGTTGAAGGTCAGGCTTAATCTCGTCAATAGCAAACAGACGTACCCATTCCTCACGTTGTGCATCGTTGGCAGCTATCTCAGCATAGAGACTTTCCGGCACACGGTCGAGCGTGATACAATAGTTTGACTCTACAACAAATTTCTTTTTCAGCCATAACCGTTTCTGATAGTTTTCTAATGAAGCAAGAAATGTGATGAGTTTCATACCCACCATCTTGATGGCCTTTATTACAGTGAGATGCTTCAGAAACTCGTCGGGAGTACGCGCATCAATGTCGTCGATGACAAGAATTTCATTCTTGATGTAGAAATCAAGTTCACGTGAAAGAAAGCCTCCAAGATCTTTATGGATAAAATAATCGAAGGTATTACGTGCCACATAGTCATTCAGATGCTTCTGCAACAGAGTGCGGCTGCGGTCGCTTTCGGTCGGACGCGAAGCAAGAACAGAGATAAACTCTTTAGGAATTAAATCCTTTACTATGCTAAATGCCTTATCTACAAGCGTTTTCTGCTTGGTAGATTTTGGATATAGCTCATAAGTGAAATATATGTGCAACGTGTTTCCGATGACTTCAACGGGTGTTTCTTCGCATAGAGCGAAACGTCGCTCCATATTGTTCTGGGCAACATTGTTGTTTTGTTCGGTACTGGCTTCACGCAGCGTAAATTCGCAGTATTTATCGTCGCCTATGGAGAAACGGTATTTGCGGAAATACTCACCGGTCTTTATATAATACTGGTCAGCATTAGCCCAATACAGTTTCACTTCTTCTCCTTCGTAGGGTATGGCATACACATCCTTTTTGTAGCGGCGCTGAGACATAAAGTCGCCATTGTCGTAATAGCGGCTGAAGAATATCGTAAGGTGCGAATACACTTCATTCTCCAGGTCTTCACTATTGCCGCTTTGAGCAATGCGTTCCTTTAGTTCTTTAACTTTTGGAGAATCGTCAGGGTTCACCCCGGCTGTTGTCAGCGTAGAGACCAGCTGTGCCAATTCTTTTTTTTGCGCAACGGCATCAGTGGATGCATTTTCGCTAATAGCTTCAGCCACCTGTTTACGCAAGTCCTTATGAAGATATTCCTCTATTTGGGCACGTTTTTGGTTCATGATACGATAGATTCCGAAATCCAGGTCTGCTTGGTCAAGCATCAGAACCTTCTCCATCGTACTGATGAATTTTTCAAATTGTGTTGCCATATATATTATTTAAATTGTTTACTGTTTTCAAAAAATAGTGGATAATTATTATTTATTAAAAACTCATTTTGCAAGTTCTGAAAATCCGCACGTACTCCTGTAACATTCAACTCGCTATCAAAGACAACATAAAAGTCTATAGAAACAATAGTCTTGATGTTTACACCAATATTTCTGCATTCAGTGTCAATTATTCCATCATAAGTGTGCCAAAGTTGATCTATAGCTTTTTGGGCATGTTGCGAGATTGTAAAATTATTTGGTGATAAAGCATTCGTTTTAAACTCCACAAAACTCAGTTCCTTGTCTGTAAGCAAAGCACAATCACATACACCACTCTGAATAAAATGCGCTCCTGTAATAATGCAACCATCTAAAGGCAACAGCACCAATGTTTTATTATTGGGATTTTGTGCATTAAAAGTCTTCGATAACAATACAGCGTGCTTATTGTTGTTCCAATCAGAATACTTAAGATTTGCATCATCATAGACATACAAATTTACATTGTTGCTTTTATCAAAAGCGTTTATAACCTTTACCTGTCCGCAAATTCTTAATGCATAACACAATTTCAATTGCTTAATAGCATTAGGTAGAGTCCTGTTATTTGAAAGTCTTGGCATACAAACGATACAATTGATTAAACTTTTTACTTATTTCATCTGAGCAGGCATCCAAATCATTCTTGGATATCATTCTTGTATTTTCATTGATAATGGATTGGCAATACTTATCATCCTTCAGTGAAAGGTGGAATGCTGCAATATCTTCGCCTGCAAGATGATAGTATGAAGGTATTATCTTTTCTATCTCATCTTTGTCGTCATTTCTTGCTTTTTCATAAACTTTTGCTGCCAATATCAATGTGTTTAATGTAGCCAGAGAATAAGGGCTGTGCGTAGTAAGTACAAGTTGATTGTAGTCGGCTGTATCTTTAATTAAAGAGCATAATACATTGAATTGAGATTGCGGGAACAGATTAAGTTCAGGTTCCTCTACAATATTAATAAAACTGCGATATTGAGTTCTTATGGATATATTTCTCAATAAGAAATGTTTTACGACTTCTGAATATTCATCATTATGCTGAATGTCTTCGATTTCTTTACTTAATTTGTTGTATTCTTTCTCTGACAATGATACATTCTCTCCTTTCTGAATTCTTTTTGTCATGAATTCAGACACGATGCATAGAGGTAACGCAGACTGAATGCCACTGGATGAATTACGCAATAGCACAGGGCTGTCCTCATATCCGTCACCCCATATTTTGCTGATAAAATTCAATGTGTCAAATTTGAAGTGCAGATCGTCGAATGGCAAGTCGTATCCATCTTTAAAATATTTCTTAGCTTCTAAAAATTCTTCATTGAATGTGGCACAAGAGGCCGGTAGTTCTTTTAGTAGTTTTGACTTGTTCTCAGCAACACTCAATATCATGCGTTCTGCAGGAACGTACATGATTTTTGGCAATAAATATATAGGGATATTTTGTTCATGTATGTCCAATTGGATAAAAACATTTCTTTTTATTTTTAATGTAAGCAAAGGACTGTTATAATATATCCATGTGTCATCATGAATGAATGTATCTATACCGTGGTATTCTAACAGTTTGGAAATGCCGTATCTGAGATAATATAAGACCGTGTGACGCTTCATAACCAAGTCCTTTTCCAACCATTTGAACATGGAAAAAAGTTTTGCCACACAGCTTTTACCTGTTCCTTGGTCGCCAATGAACAATGTAACCTTTTTGAAGGTGATGTCAAGATCCTTGATAGGACCAAAAGACTTAACTATTAAGTGTTCGTTCATATATTTTATTTTCTTTTTTATTCAAATTATACAACCTGCCATGCAATGGTAAACAGATATTCTTCTTTTGCAGACTTGTTAAGCGAATTGTCTATTTCCTCAATGAGAGCTTTACGGCGTGCCATAATTTCGTCTTCTACGGTGAAAAGATCATTCCTTTTTTGTCTTAAAGTGCGTTGAAGAGACATTATTTCTGATTGTAACTCAAGTCTACGCTTGTTGTCACTTTCATTTCTAAATTCATGTTCATACTCTTTTATTTGTTTCTTCACATTGCGCAGTTCTTCTTCAAGTGTAAAGGTTTGGTCTTCTGCCCACCGTTCAATTTTTGCACTCTCGTCATTTATAAATTCCTTGTCGCGTATGGCTATGTGCTCACTGACAATATCCTGTTTATGATCCATTTCTGCCTTTAAGCGTGAATCGTCTATCTCAGGAAACTTCGCCTTTGTGATATGTCCGCTGATAGACATGAGCTTTTCGACAAAGTCGTCGGGCATTATTTGTCCTTCATCATTTATTGCAGCGGCTATTATGCAGTCCTCTTCATCCTTTTGTGAATAGTAGTGTATTACTTTGACAGATAGAATACCATTTTTGCCAACTTCATCTCCAATTACAGATATTTTTTCCGGAGAATCAGTATAGTTAAACACGATGCAGGCTTTCTCTGATGTATCTTGATTTTTTGCTTTAGAGAGGACATACTGTGCAAGAGGATGTCCGACACGGTAGGTATAGGCATCATATACATCTTTGCCCATGCGGTATGGTCCGGTAGAGAATTGCTGTTCTGAGTCTGCCGGACTGTTGCTCAATGTGAAACTGTAGCAGTTGTTGTCTATTTGGTCAATATTATTGTCCAGAATATTTATAGTGAGCTGCCACAGCAGCTGATGAAACTGACTTAGAGCATGTTCGTCAGCAGCTTTTCTAATTCTGAGCTTATTAACTACATCACGGTCAAAATTCTCTATGAGTTGAGTACGTGCCTTGTCAAAAACTTCTTCTATTTCCTGATGCATTTCTTCTTGCAGTCTGTCGAAGGCTGTATCAATCTCTTCTGTAGTGCGGCAGGTCTGATAGATGTTGAGCACCCTGTGTTCAAAGTCAATACCATCCATTGTACTGCCCAAGACCTCATCACTGCTGCCGAAAACGCCCTTGAACAGCTTATACTTCTGGTCGAGCAGTTCGTAAACACGCTGGTCGGCTCTGTTGGCTTTATTTATGAAATTGACCACAACGACATCGTTTTTCTGTCCATAGCGGTGGCATCGGCCTATACGTTGCTCAACACGCTGAGGATTCCAAGGCAAGTCAAAATTGACAATCAAAGAGCAGAATTGCAGGTTAATACCTTCGCTTGCGGCTTCTGTTGCAATCATAATCTGTGCCTCGTTACGGAAATAATCCACAAGAGCCTGACGCTTATCTGCAGTAAGCGAACCTGTTATATGCGATGTGCCGGCATAGCGCTCTTTCCATGCCGAATAAATTTCTTTTGATTTTGGATCGGTATTACTTCCATTGAACAAAAGTATACGTCCGGCATATCCATTGTTTTCGAGTAACTGTTTAAGATATTGCTGGGTTCGGTTACTCTCTGTGAAGATAAGTGCCTTTTCAGGTTGACCGTTCTTACGCTTTTCTTCAAATGCTATTTTTAATGCTTGAAGCAGACATTCGCCTTTAGTGTTTTCGGCTATACCAAGAGCAAGAGAGTGGATTGCCTTTAAATCATTTATTTCTGATTTTATTTCTTCAAGCTCTTCTGCCGTATAAGTCCGCTTTTCTTTTTCTTCTCCGTCAAATTCCTCATCTTCTTCGTCCGTCCATTCATCTTCATATTCGTCAATTTCTTCAATGTCGTTGGTGATGTTGTCCATTAACGATGCATCCTCATTGTCGCTTGATGTATTATTCTTGACGATATTTTCCAAACGTTCAATGATAGTTTGCAGTGTGCCGGCTATGGCAAATGTCGATGACGACAGAAGCTTGTGCAAAACAAGAGTTATAAGTGAGCGTTGGCTGCGCGGAATGCCAAAACATTCGTCACGTTGCAAATACTCGCTCACCATTTCATCCAAGGTCTGTTCATCTTCGCTTGGATAATATTCCTGAACCATAGCTTTACGTTCCGTATATTTTACATATTCCTGAACATCGCTGCGTAATGTACGGTGTATGATGGGCTGTATACGATTCCGTAGCTCTTTGTAAGTAGATTCATTGCGTAGCTCCGTTTTGCCGTATCGATTGTTGAAGCTTTTAAGGCTGCCAAAATAATTGTCGTCAATAATTGAAATAAGTCCATACAATTCTTTGGCATTATTCTGTAAAGGTGTGGCGGTAAGCAGGAGCTTTTTATAGCTTTTCAGGCCTTCTCTTAATATGAGGGCTGTTTTATTGCTTGATTTATAAACATTACGAAGTTTATGTGCTTCATCAAAAACAACAAGATCCCAGCTGACACGTTCAATATGGAGAATCTGTTTTTTTGCGAATTGATAAGAGCAGATAATTATATGGCTTTTGTCATTAAATGGATTGGAGTATGTTTCCGCAAGTATACGGTTAAAGTTCTTTGATTCCAATATGACAGATGGAAGGAAAAACTTTTCCTCCAATTCCATACTCCACTGCTTTCGTAGTGTTGCTGGAGTAATTATTAGTATATGACGATGCCGCTCTGCCCATTGCTGAGATATGACTAATGCAGCTTCAATAGTTTTACCAAGTCCAACTTCGTCGGCCAAAATAGCACCTTTGCTCAAAGGTGACTTAAATGCAAATATAGCAGCATCGACTTGATGAGGATTCAAATCTACCTGAGCTTCGGCAAGCACACTGGTAAACTTGTCATCATCGCTTGAAGAATGACGACGGTCAAGCTGCCATGCAAGAAATTTTTGCTGATAAGCTGTAAGCTTAGGTGTGTTATTAAGCATTCCCCAAATTAATAGTTTATAAAATACGAATTTTAGTTGACATTTTATTAGTTATTACTAATAATTCTGTATTTTAACATTTGCTGCTTTTATATGTAATAATAAGCATTTTCTATTATTTTAAATATTTGTTGAATTTTGTATTAAATTCTTTTTATAGAATGTTTCTATCAGCATATGTAACAATCTCTTTTTATTTAGTCACGTTTTTGTACTAACATTTCTTGGCTTCAAAGTTAATGTTTTTTTTGCATAGTTGCATTATCTTAATGCATATAACATTGGTTTTATTATGTAAAAATACAATAATAGTAAGATATCATTATATATAAATATTATGATATTATCGTGTATTAACCCTTAAACTTATATGTGCTTAAAAACAAAATACCATTAATATTCAATATTTATCGTACTATATGGTAGTATCAATAAAATTTGAATATTAATGGCTTATATTATGATAGATAGGGCTGTGGATTATTTCTTCAGCGTTATCTCCACAATCGTATCTACGCTTTGCGGCACTGACGGCAGATTTATTACGGTTGAGTCGTTGCCGTGTTTCTGCAGTTTCAGTTTGCTGCCGTCGTCATACATTCTGGCCGATTTTATCTTTTTCGCACTCAGCGGTATTGTCAGACTCTGTTCCTTGAGGTCGAGAATGTGCAGGTAGAGTGTGTTGTCCTTTTGTGTGCTCACGCCCCATGGTTGAGGCTTTATCAGTCCGCCGCGTGTGCCGTATATGGTTCCACCGTAGCGTTTTGTCCATTTGCCGATTTCTTTGAGTCTTGTCATGGCCTCGTCGGGCAGTTGTCCGTCAGGGCGCGGACCGATGTTGAGCAGCAGGTTGGAGTTCATTCCGGCCGATTTAACGAGTCTTCTTATCAGTTCGTCAGTAGATTTATACGACTTGTCGGTGATGCTGTAGCCCCATGTGTTGTTCATCGTCTGGCACGACTCCAGAGGCAGCATGTCGCTCACTTTCTGTCCTCCGGAGAATCCGGCGCTGTTCTCACCGGGCAGATCCTGTTCGAACAGCTGGAAGTCCTCGCCCTCGTGTGGTGCAGTGTGGTGGTTGTTGCCTATGAGGCATGCCGGTTGCAACTTGTGTATGAGGGCGTACTGCTCGTCAAGCTGCCAGTCGAAGTTGTTGGGGTGGTCCCACATACCGTCAAACCATATTGCTCCTATCTTGCCGTAGTTGGTCAGTATCTCGGTGAGCTGTGTGTTCATGAAGTTGAAGTATGAGTTCCTGTTGGCAGATCCTTCGGGCTGGGGCAGCGCCTGGCTTGTACCACCGAGCGGATAGTCTGGGCGGAACCAGTCCATGTGTGAGTAGTATATGTGCAGTTTTATGCCTTGTTTCTCACATTCGTCGGCCAGCTCTTTCAGTATGTCGCGTTTGAAAGGTGTGGCGTCAATGATGTCATAGTCCGTGGCTTTGGTGTCGAACATTGAGAATCCGTCGTGGTGGCGAGATGTTATGGTGACATATCCGGCTCCGGCGTCCTTGAATGCTTTAACCCATTCGTATGCGTTGAAACGCGACGGATAGAAGCCTGCTGCCAGTTTGGAATATTCGTTACGGTCTATTCGTTTTGAGTGTTGCACCCATTCGCCGTCGGCCAGCATGGAGTAGATGCCCCAGTGGATGAATATTCCGAACTTCATGTCCTGGAATTCCTTTCTTGCCTGAATGTTTCCCGGAGAGGGCTGATAGGCCTGTGCGCAGACGCTGCCCGTACCTAAAGCCAGTGCTGCCATTAGTGTGATAAAGGTTTTTCTCATAACGGTTTAAGTTTTTGTTATAGTCAGGTTATGTATGTTTAAATAAAAAGAACTACAAATAATTTATTCAATTAATTGTAGTTCTTCAAGAGGTGCCTGGCGGATTCGAACCGCCGTAGACGGTTTTGCAGACCGTTGACTAAGCCACTCATCCAAGGCACCGTTTTCATTTGCGATTGCAAAGGTATGACTTTTTATTCAATCTGACAAATTTTAAGCATGTTTTTTCTTATTTGTTTCGTTATTTGGGCAATTATTTTTGTTTTTTGAGCTGCAAACCTCCGTCAGAGGGCACCCGGCACACTTTACGTTGCCTTTTTTTGCGTTTTTTATTGTGACATTAGTCCATCTTATGGCAATTATCACCGCCACTGCTATTATTATGTATATTATGATTTCCTGTGTCATGCTTCTCCGGGTATTAAAAAACGGGAGGAAGTCCTTCTCGGACCGTTCCTCCCGTTTCTTTATTTCATTTTGGCTGATGCTTAATAAGCGAAGAGAGGATAGTTCTTCATCTTTTCGTTTACTCTCTGGCGTACACTTGCTATTACTTCCTCGTTCTCCGGATCGTTGAGTACTTCCTCGATGAGTGCTGCTATTTCTACCATGAGGTCTTCCTTTGCACCACGTGTTGTGATGGCAGGTGTGCCCAAACGTATACCTGATGTCTGGAATGCGCTGCGTGTGTCGAACGGCACCATGTTCTTGTTCACGGTGATGTCTGCTGCAACGAGTGCGTTTTCTGCCACCTTACCTGTGAGGTCAGGATATTTTGAACGTAGATCGACGAGCATGGAGTGGTTGTCTGTACCGCCGCTTACGATGGTGAAACCACGCTTTATGAGTTCGTCTGCCAGTACTTTCGCATTTTTCTGCACCTGTTTTGCCCACTCCTTGAATTCCGGCTGAAGAGCCTCACCGAAAGCTACGGCCTTGGCTGCGATAACGTGCTCGAGCGGTCCGCCCTGTGTTCCGGGGAATACGGCTGAATTGAGCAGCTGGCTCATCATCTTCACCTGTCCCTTCGGAGTTGTCAGGCCCCATGGATTCTCAAAGTCCTTGCCCATGAGGATGATACCGCCGCGCGGTCCGCGCAGAGTCTTGTGTGTGGTTGATGTCACGATGTGTGCATATTTCACCGGATTGTCGAGCAGTCCGGCTGCGATGAGTCCTGCCGGATGAGCCATGTCGATCATGAGCAGTGCGCCCACCTTATCGGCTATCTCACGCATGCGTTTGTAGTCCCACTCGCGGCTGTAAGCTGAACCACCGCCAATGATGAGTTTCGGCTTGTTCTCAATGGCGAGTTGTTCCATCTGGTCGTAGTCAACGCGTCCTGTTTCCTTGTTAAGGTCGTAGCCTACAGCATGATACAGAATACCTGATGTATTGACCGCCGAGCCGTGTGAAAGGTGCCCTCCGTGTGCAAGATTCAAGCCAAGGAATGTGTCGCCGGGTTTCAGTACGGCCAGCAGTACGGCTGCGTTGGCCTGGGCACCTGAGTGCGGCTGCACGTTGGCATATTCGGCCCCGAAGAGTTTTTTCACTCTCTCTATGGCAAGTGTTTCTACTTCATCAACCACGCCGCATCCGCCGTAGTATCTCTTTCCTGGATATCCTTCGGCATACTTGTTGGTGAGATATGAGCCCATGGCTTCCATCACCTCATTGCTTACAAAGTTTTCTGATGCGATCAGCTCAATGCCTTTCAGCTGGCGTTGATGCTCCTTTTCGATAAGATCAAAAATCTCCTGGTCTCTTTTCATTGCGGTTTCTGTATTTGTTTTATGTGAATTTTTTGTAGGCGAAATAATCTTTTTGCAAAGTTACTTCTTTTTTCTGTTACTGGCAAGCCGTGCATGACAAAATATCATACCAGCTTCACCTCGCTGATTTCCTGTTCCTTGTCGCAGTAGTGGCACTTCAGTATGCCGCGTTCCTTGTCGACAACATTGAACACAGTCTCCATCGGTTCGTTGTTGGTGATGCATTTCGGATTATTGCATTTCACTATGCCGCGCAGTTCGTCGGGCATCTCGACGGTTTTCTTCTCCACCACTTCGTAGTTGCGTATTATGTTGAGGACCACTTTGGGGGCAACGACTGACAGACGTGATATCTCCTCGTCGGTGAAGAATTTGTCAGACACCTTTATGATGCCTTTGCTTCCTATTTTCTTCGACGGATAGTTGTATCCGATGGTTATTGGTGTGCTGAGATTCTGAAGTCCGAGAATTGTTGCAACCTGATAGGTTTTCTCAGCCGGTATATGGTCTATAACGGTTCCGTTCTTGATTGCGGCAACCAGTCTTTCTGTCTTGTTCATGAGTTTGCTGATTGATGTTCGTTGTTTACTGCTGTCTGACTATTCTATAATGGTCTTGTCGTTTATCACTTCGTCAAGACTTATGTCGAGGACATGGCTGAAGATGGCTTCGCGTGCGAACAGACCGTTACCGGCCTGTTGTATGTAGTATGCGTGCGGATTGGCGTCGACATCGTAGGCAATCTCGTTCACGCGTGGCAGCGGGTGGAGTATCTTCATGTTTTCCTTGGCGTTTTTCAGCATCGAGTTCTTCAGGATATACACGTTCTTTACGCGTTCGTATTCCATGAGGTCGGAGAAACGCTCCTTCTGCACTCTTGTCATGTACAGTATGTCGGCGTCGGCTATTATATTCTCGTTGAATTCCGTGTGCTCTTCAAATTTTATGCCGTGCTGTTTGCAATACAGTTTGTATTCGTTTGGCATGGCGAGTTCTTCCGGAGCAATAAAGTGGAAAGTTGGATTGAAGTGGCGCATGGCAGTTATGAGTGAGTGTACCGTGCGGCCGTATTTCAGATCGCCCACAAGATATATGTTGAGGTTTTCGAGTGTGCCCTGGGTTTTGTATATTGAATAGAGGTCGAGCAGACACTGCGACGGGTGCATGTGGGCACCGTCTCCTGCATTTACTATTGGCACAGGCGAAATCTCGCTCGCGTATTGTGCCGCACCTTCTATGTAGTGGCGCATCACGATGACGTCAGCATAGTTGGACACCATCAGGATTGTGTCTTTGAGCGTTTCGCCTTTTGTGACACTGGATGCTTTTGCATCCGAGAATCCTATCACTTTGGCTCCTAGACGGTTGGCTGCCGTTTCAAAACTGAGCCTGGTGCGTGTTGACGGTTCGAAGAAAAGGGTTGCTACAATTTTGCCTTTGAGAAGTTCTCTGTTGGGGTGCTTCTCGAATTCCTGTGCCAGCCTTATCATATACATGATTTTGTCTTTCGACAGGTCAGCAATTGTTACGAAATCGTGTTTCATTATTTTTATGGTTTTCTTTTTGCTTTCGACCGCTAAGTTAATCATATTTTTTCAAACGGAGGGGCTTCTGGGGTGATTAATGACTGAGTCAGGTGCATTTTTGTATATATCAGTAATGTCTTTTATGATGAAGAGTATATGCTTTTTGTGTATGATATATGTGGTGGTATGTGTGCGGAACGCTTTGACAGCTTACGCTTGATGCATTATTTTTTTATAGTTGTATATAATGATGTTGCAGACCGCTGTTTCCGTTTCTTTTGACGGCGTAAAGCTATATGGAAAATATCATTATATTTGTTTTGCTTTTTATCCTAATTGCATTATCTTTGCCGAAAAATCGGTTTCCGGTCATGAGAAAAATCTTTATACATTTTCTTTGGGGATTATTAGTTTTGTGTTTTGTCGCAGGTGCGGCAGCTTTTACAGCCATCTGGTTTGGATGGATAGGTTATATGCCTCCGTTGGAGGACTTGCAGAATCCGATAAGCAGATTTGCCACGCAGGTATATTCGTCAGACGGCAAGGTGATTGGTACATGGAATCTCAATCGTGAAAACCGAATATGTGTTTCTTATTCGAATCTGTCTCCGCATCTGGTGCAGGCGCTTATTGCAACAGAGGATGAACGCTTTTATGATCATTCCGGAATAGACTTCATTGCGCTCGGACGTGCAATGGTCAAGAGAGGTTTGCTCGGACAGGAAAGTGCCGGAGGAGGTTCTACAATTACGCAGCAGTTGGCAAAGCAGCTTTATTCCGAAACTGCAGGAAGTACAGTGGAGAGGCTTTTGCAGAAACCAATTGAATGGGTGATTGCTGTGAAACTGGAGCGCTATTATACAAAAGAGGAGATAATAGCTCTTTATCTTAATTATTTTGATTTTTTGCATAATGCGGTAGGAATAAAGACTGCAGCTAATACCTATTTTAATAAGGAGCCGAAAGATCTTACTGTAACAGAAGCGGCCACATTGGTAGGACTTTGTAAAAATCCGTCGCTTTTTAATCCTGTGAGATATCCTGAGCGCTGCCGTAACCGCCGTAATGTTGTGCTCGGACAGATGAGAAAGGCTGGTTTCATTTCAACAGCAGATTACAACCGGTATTCTGACGAACCGCTGACTCTTGATTTTCATCGTACGGACCACAAAAATGGAACCGCACCTTATTTCCGTGAGTTCCTCAGAATGTATATGACCGCACAGCGTCCGGAAAAGGATAATTATCCGGAATGGAACCAGAGACAGTATGTGCTTGATTCGATAGCATGGGTGAACGATCCGTTGTACGGATGGTGTAACAAGAATTTCAAGAAGGATGGCAAACCATATAATCTGAATACAGACGGATTGAAGGTTTATACAACTGTGGATTCAAGAATGCAGCGTTATGCGGAAGAATCTGTTTACGGGCATGTCGCAAAGTTCCTTCAACCTGAATTTTTCAAGGAAAAACGTAGAAAGCGTAATGCTCCTTTCTCTGATGCACTTACTGCCAAACAGGTGGATCAGATAATGGAGAGATCTGTAAGACAAAGTGAACGATACAGAGAGATGAAGGCTTCAGGTGCTTCTGATGAAGAAATAAGAAAGGCTTTTCATACGCCTGTGGAAATGTCAGTGTTCACATACCATGGTGATATAGACACTGTGATGACACCGCTCGACAGTATCAGATACGTTAAGTCATTCCTGAGAGCCGGATTTATGAGTATGGATCCGAAGACAGGTGAAGTTAAGGCATATGTCGGAGGACTCGATTATTCACATTTTATGTATGATATGGTGATGAACGGACGTCGCCAGATAGGTTCTACCATTAAACCGTTCCTTTATTCATTGGCAATGGAAAACGGTTTCTCGCCTTGTGATAAGGTTCCAAATGTGCAGCAGACCTATATAGTTGCAGGCAAACCATGGACACCGCGCAATGCGAGCCGTAAACGTTATGGTGAGCTTGTTACATTGAAATGGGGCTTGGCGCAGTCGAACAACTGGATTTCGGCTTATCTCATGAGCAAACTCAATCCACAGCAGTTTGTAAGTCTTTTGCGGGATTATGGCATAAACAATCCGGATGTTTATCCTTCAATGTCTCTTTGCCTCGGACCTTGTGAGGTTTCTGTGGCAGATATGGTGAGTGGTTATACGGCGTTTGTTAATCATGGTATACGTACTGCACCTTTATTTGTCACTAGGATAGAGGACAACGAGGGTAATGTAATTGCAAGTTTCAGACCTCATATGAATGAAGTTATCAGTGAGGAGAGTGCAAATAAGATGCTTGTGCTTTTGAAAGGTGTTGTAGATGGTGGAACTGCCGGACGTTTGAGATTCAAATATAATATTCCAGGAGAGATTGGTGGTAAAACTGGTACGACAAACCGAAATTCTGATGCCTGGTTCGTTGGTTTCACTCCTCAGCTTGTAAGTGGATGCTGGGTTGGAGGTGAAGACCGTGATATTCATTTCGACTCAATGAGAATGGGGCAGGGCGCAACTATGGCTTTGCCTATATGGGCATATTTTATGAAAAAAGTATATGCTGATAAGACATTGGGATATGATTCTTCTGCAAAATTTGATATGCCTGAAGGTTACGATCCGTGTGCATTCGTGGAAGAAGAGGAAACAAACTTGGGGGTTGACGAGATATATGAATGAGTTCAGTTGTATTCGGTCTAATTAATATAAAACGAATACGTATAGCGTTTATATATTATAATAATGTGTTATGAATGCTTTGTATTGTGAATATATGTTAAAATTGAAGGTTAAAGTAAATTTTTGTTCAAAATATTTGGAGGAAATGCAAATTTACACTACCTTTGCATCCGCTTTCGGTTAATAAATAACCACAAGCAATAAAAGAAAGAGTTCTTTGAACAACTTACATAAAGACAGAGAAAGTAGTACAAGAAGCGATTTCAATAACATTGAAATCAAGGGTTAATAGATCCGTTGATTAGTTTATTGAACTTTAAATCGGTTTGAATGGAAGTTCTGAACAGAGACAAATTCCTGTTGTGTAATATTAATCAAGTATTGCATTGACAGAAAAAGATATTTTACAATGTAGAGTTTGATCCTGGCTCAGGATGAACGCTAGCTAC
>ERZ780167.1379-NODE-1379-length-21467-cov-10.644265_pt1 | contig 21467 bp, 20 predicted proteins | sample MGYA00510982_ERZ780167 | MGnify/ENA primary metagenome ERZ780167 (study PRJEB29588, sample SAMEA2146107) | human gut metagenome | biome: human gut; feature: human-associated habitat; material: faeces | place: Denmark | collected 2008/2010 ... | reverse complement strand
ATATGTTCCTTACACGTTCTACATGCAAGACTACAGAGACAGTAGAATTTGAAGGTGAGACTTATCCGGTGGTAAAAGTCGAAATTTCCAGTTCATCACATCCGTTCTACACAGGTAAGAACAAGCTTGTTGACTCTGCCGGTCGTGTGGATAAGTTCATGAGCCGTTACGGTAAGACACGCAAATAAATATATCATATATATTTAACTATATAAGGAAAGTGTGTTCATGCGTAGTTGCATATACGCAGGAATACACTTTTTTTATTCTTTATATTTCAGGAGAACAATTATTCACCCCATAACACCATACTTATGAAACAACTGAAATATCTTATTTATCTGTTGAGTTTCGTTTTTGCACTGTATTCATGCAACAGCGATGACGACAACAATGGCGACGGTGGCAGTGGCACAACACCCACTGAAGTAAACGCAAACAGGAATGTAGTTACTACAGATGCCGCGGTTGCCAGACTCGAATTTCCAAAATTGAAAGGCGGAAACAGCATTGTGCTTGTACACAGAACAACCGGCGACAAGCAGTACGACCGCGACGAAGTGAACTATTGCGTTGAATGGGACTGCGACAAAAAGGCCCAGCGCTGGTCGTGCTATCAGATGCACCGCGGCTATACAGGCAATTACAGCCGGGTGGTTGACGGCTATCTGTTCGATCCGAAGCTCTCAAGCGGACAATATCTCGACAAAGATTATTTCTACGGTTCTGGATTCGATCACGGCCACATCTGCCCAAACGCCGACAGGAAATATTCATACAAAGCCAATGAACAGACATTCTATCTCACCAACATGCAGCCGCAATACCGCAAGTTCAACGGTTACAGCTCGTCAGGACAGGACCAGGGCGAAGGTCTTTGGGTGAGAATGGAAGAAAAAGTAAGAAGCTGGTCGCCCAATGCCACCACCGATACACTCTACGTCTGCAAGGGAGGCACCATAGACAAGGAAAGCAACATCATCAAGAGAGTGCAGGGAAAACTTATTGTTCCCAAGTATTTTTTCATGGCATGTCTGTTGAAGAACAGCCAGGGCTACCGTGCCATAGCGTTCTGGGCAGAGCAGAAAAACGAGTGGAAGACGTATGATGACCTTGCCGATTACGCCATAACCATAGACGAACTGGAACAGAAGACCGGCATTGATTTCTTCTGCAACCTTCCCGACAAAACCGAAAACGAGGTTGAAAGCAAGATTGCCATCAAGGCATGGGGACTTTGACAGACGATGAATACCAACATGTTGTCATCCATTATAACCGACGACGGCATATAAAAAAGAACAGGCAGGAACATCATTTGCTCCTGCCTGTTGCTTTTTATGTCCGTTATGATATTGCCATGCCATCTGTTTCAGCATAGGCCTGACAGAATAACAAACTGCCTTTATCCATCAAGCCGGTATCAACCACTGTTTTCTTCGTCTGCAATACAGTCTGTTTTAAGCTCTGATACAGCCCGTTTCAGGGTGCGATATGGGCTTTATCAGGCATCGATACGGGCCGTTTCATACCGTCGTTCGGGCTCTTTCAGAACGCCGTATGGGCTTTATCTCCCGGCAGGCCCCGTGTTATCCGTCCGGACGGCCTTTTCTTCGGCACTCCGGCAGCCCGCATCATGCCGGTCTGCGCTCTACTTTCTACTTCTGAACTTCAGGTTCTCCGTATATTTGAGCTTTATGCTGTCATTGTCCGCAGCAGCCTTTTTCTGCGTTGCCCACGGCAGTGAAGGTTTGGCCCATGTGGTGCGCACACAGTCGAAATAGATGAGTTCGTCGTTGTTCACACCCTCCATCACTCCATTGAAGTAATCGTCACTGAGGCTGAATCCGGAAGTCTGACTGTTTCCATGCGAATCCAGAACGAATGTATATCCGCTGCCGTCATATCTTATATGTATATCTCCCGAGCGCGGATCGATATACCATGAGAAGCGCAGTTCCTGACTTTCGTTGCCTACATAGTCTATCTCACGTCCCCGTCCGTTCAGCGAGCGGCTGTTGTACTGGTCAAACTCAAAGTAGACATACATGTCCACATAAACGCGGTGTCCGAAGTCGTCGGTATATTCATTTCTCATTGTTCCTTCCCAATGACCGCGCAGAGTGCTCGCCATGAGCTTCAGACGCTCAGTGCCATAGTCGAATGCATCGTCATACCAGTTATAGTCATAATACCAGTCTTCGTAATAATCGTAGTAATCCCATCCCCACGGATCATCACAACTTGTGAAAGAGAACGGCAGCACTCCAAATACCAGAGTCGCCCAAAAGAGTTTCAAGTGTTTCATAGCTGTATGTTTTTTTATTGATTTTATTCTACTGCAAAGATATCGAAATTCATGATACACCGCAAAGGTGAATTTCATATTTGTCAATAGGAATTTCCCTAAAGTTTATGCGGATTTTCCTACCATTTAGATTAATTTATGCCCAAAGCGTTGTTCTTACTCGTTTAAAATCCTTATCTTTGTCGCATAAAGACAAACAAACTAAGAAAAAATGAAAACCGTTTACGATTTCTCAGTAAAAGACAGAAAAGGAAAATACGTATCATTGAAAGAGTATGCCAACGAAGTGCTGCTCATTGTCAACACCGCGACCAAATGCGGTTTCACTCCACAATACGAAGAGCTCGAGAAACTCTATGAAAAATACCACTCACAAGGTTTCGAAATACTCGACTTCCCGTGCAACCAGTTCGGCCAGCAGGCTCCGGGCACAGACGAATCAATACACAACTTTTGCAAACTGACATACGGAACAGAGTTCCCGCGTTTCAAGAAACTCAAGGTAAACGGCGAAGACGCCGACCCACTCTACAAGTTCCTGCAACAGCAGAAAGGCTTCGCCGGTTGGGACGAGAGCCATCCGCTCACTCCGGTTCTTGAGAAACTGCTTTCCGAGGCCGACCCTGACTACAAACAGAAAGCCGACATCAAATGGAACTTCACAAAATTCCTGATAAACAAGAAAGGCATGGTTGTGGCACGTTTCGAACCCACCGAAAGCATCGAAAACATTTCAAAACAAATAGAAGAACTTCTTTAAGACTATGGCAAACAGAGAACATACACGCTGTCTCATCATAGGCAGCGGCCCGGCCGGATACACTGCGGCCATCTACGCCGGACGCGCCAACCTGCATCCGATGGTTTACTGCGGTCTGCAGACAGGCGGCCAGCTCACACAGACAACAATGGTGGAAAACTTCCCCGGCTATCCGCAGGGCGTTGACGGCAACCAGATGATGCTGGATCTGCGCAACCAGGCAGAGCGTTTCGACGCCGACGTGCGCGACGGAATAATCGTTAAGGCCGATCTTTCCAAGGCTCCCTACCTTCTCACCACAGACCGCGGCGACGAGATTGAGGCCGACACAGTGATTATTGCTACAGGAGCGAGCGCAAAATATCTCGGTCTCGACGACGAGAAAAAATACAACGGACAGGGCGTCAGCGCCTGTGCCACATGCGACGGATTCTTCTATCGCAAAAAGACTGTGGCTGTTGTAGGCGGTGGCGACACCGCATGCGAAGAGGCCGACTACCTCTCACACATGTGCAACAAGGTGTATATGATTGTGCGCAAACCTTATCTGCGCGCATCAGAAGCAATGAAGCGCCGTGTGGAGAACAACGAGAAGATAGAGATACTCTACGAACACAACACCGTGGGTCTCTACGGCGAAAGCGGCGTGGAAGGCGCTCACGTGGTGAAACGCAAAGGCGAGCCTGACGAAGAACGCTACGATCTGCCCATCGACGGATTCTTCCTCGCCATCGGTCACAAACCTAACACCGACGTGTTCCGTGAGTGGCTCGACCTCGACGAGGCCGGATACATACAGACCATTGACGGCACACCGCGCACAAAGATACCCGGAGTGTTCGCTGCAGGCGACTGCGCCGACTCCGTATACCGTCAGGCCATCGTGGCAGCAGGCTCAGGATGCAAAGCCGCTCTTGAGGCAGAGCGCTATCTTGCAGCTGCCGGCAAATAACCTACAGCATGTCTGCGCGCCACACAAGCATCCCAACGGAGAATTATCCACGGGCACACGATGACTGAACACTACATGAACAAATATGCAAAAAGGCAATGCCCGCTCCGGGACATTGCCTTTTTTATGTCTTTATTCTGTGACATAGGTGGCGCCATCATAATATTTCAAGCTCCACCCTACAGTATTTTCTCACCGTCTCAACATGCCTTCTCCACATTCATACTTTCCACGTCAGCTTCCTTTCTGCCCGTTATCCACAGTCCTGCAAAAGTCAGCAGACCGTTGAGCATCAGCAGTTCATAGCCGAAAGTATATCCGAACATAGTTTTTGAAAGGCTGTCCACAGCAAAGCAGACCACCGGCGAGGCCACCGCTATCCACGGCACCACGCGTCCCGACACACCCCGTCTGGTGAGCAGACCGTAGGCAAACAGTCCCAACAACGGTCCGTATGTGTATGAACACAGCACATATATGGCATCAATCACACTCGTGCTGTTGAGCGAATGGAACAGAAGTATGAACACCACAAAAGCCACCGACATGCCGAAATGTACCTTCTTGCGCAGTTTCTCGTCACCGGGACGCGAACGCAGGTCCACACAATAGCTTGTGGTGAGAGCCGTAAGGGCAGAGTCGGCACTCGAGAACGACGACGCCACCACACCCACCGTGAACATCACCACCACAGCCATGCCCATCCGTCCGGTAGCGGCAAACATGGGCAACAGTTCGTCGCCCGCCGCAGGCAACGCCACTCCATCCTTCGCCGCAAGCGCCACGAGCAGCACACCGAGCGAGAGAAACAGCAGATTGGCAGGCACGAAGGCGAAGCCATAGGTGCACATGTCCTTCTGAGCCTCGCGCAACGTCTTGCACGTAAGGTTCTTCTGCATCATGTCCTGATCCAGTCCTGTCATCACAATCACGATGAATATGCCGCTGAGAAACTGTTTCCAGAAGTTCTGTTTCGTCATCCAGTCGTCGAACACGAACATCCGGCTGCGGCTGTCGGCGGCCACCATATCCACCGCCTCACCCATACTCATGCCCAGATGGCGCGCCACATTATATATAATAAGTATCAGAGCGGCAAACATACAGAGCGTCTGGAACGTATCAGTCCACACAAGTGTCTTTATGCCTCCGCGCCGGGTGTAAAGCCATATGAGCCCCACCATGGCCACAACCGTCACCACGAACGGCACACCCAAGGCATCGAGCACGAAGCGTTGCAGTATGACACACACCACATAGAAGCGTACCGCCGAGCCCGTCATCTTCGACAGCAGGAAGAAAGCGGCCCCAGTCCTGTAAGCCTGACGCCCGAGCCTGTGGTCCAGATAAGTATATATGGTTGTGAGCCTCAGCCTGTAGTAAACCGGCAGCAGGACGAATGCTACGACGAAATAGCCGAATATGAAACCTATACAGGTCTGAATGTACGTCATGTCGCTCGTAAGCACCATGCCGGGAACGCTCACAAAGGTAATGCCCGATATCGATGCGCCCACCATACCGAAGGCAACCATATACCACGGCGATCGCCTGTTACCACTGAAGAAAGTACTGTTGTCGGCTCTGCGGCCCGTCACATGGCTTATGAGCAGCAGAACCAGAAAATATGCAAATAAAGTGTATAATATAATCATAAACAGATGCAAAGTTAACGATTTTATCATCAATTTGTCGTTTTTATAAATAAAATCGTTACATTTGCAACCATATTTACCAAAACGAGTAAAAATATGAACAGGCAGAAACGTTTTCTATTACAAGAGTCAGACATCCCCACACAGTGGTACAACATTCAGGCCGACATGCCTACCAAACCTCTTCCGCCTCTTAATCCGGCAACAAAAAAACCGCTCACGGCAGAAGACCTCGCGCATATATTCAGCCTGGAATGCAGCAAACAGGAACTTGACACCGAACATGCCTGGATAGACATACCCGAGGAGGTGCTCGACATGTACAAATACTACCGCTCCACTCCGCTCGTGCGTGCCTATGCACTGGAGAAAGCGCTCGACACGCCTGCCCACATCTACTTCAAGAACGAAAGCGCAAACCCGCTCGGCTCGCACAAGATAAACTCCGCCCTGCCCCAGTGCTACTACTGCCGCGAGGAGGGCGTCACCAATGTAACAACCGAAACCGGTGCCGGACAGTGGGGCGCAGCCCTGAGCTACGCTGCCAAGGTGTTCGGACTCGAGGCAGCCGTCTATCAGGTGAAGATAACACTACACCAGAAACCCTACCGCGGAATAATAATGCGCACCTTCGGTGCCACCGTCACCGGTTCGCCTTCAATGTCGACACGTGCCGGAAAGGACATCATCACGCGCGACCCCAACAACTCCGGCTCGCTCGGCACAGCCATATCCGAGGCCATAGAGCTGGCCACCACCACGCCCAACTGTAAGTATGCGCTCGGTTCGGTGCTCAACCACGTGGCCCTTCACCAGACCATCATAGGTCTTGAGGCAGAGAAGCAGATGGCCATGACCGGCGAATATCCCGACACGGTGATAGCATGTTTCGGCGGCGGAAGCAACTTCGGAGGCATAGCCTTCCCCTTCATGCGCCACAACATACTCGAAGGACGCAAGACCGAATTCATCGCAGCCGAACCGTCGAGCTGTCCTAAACTGACACGCGGCGAGTTCCGCTACGACTATGGCGACGAGGCCGGCTACACTCCGTTGCTGCCGATGTTCACCCTCGGCCACGACTTCAAACCGGCTAACATACACGCCGGCGGTCTGCGCTACCACGGTGCGGGAGTCATCATATCGCAACTGCTCAAGGACGGCATGATGCGCGGTGTGGACATTCCTCAGCTCGAATCGTTCGAGGCGGGCCTCCTCTTCTCGCGCACTGAGGGCATAGTGCCAGCACCTGAGAGCTGTCACGCCATAGCCGCCACCATACGCGAGGCCAACAGATGCAAGGAAAGTGGCGAACAGAAGGTGATACTCTTCAACCTCAGCGGCCACGGACTCATCGACATGCCGTCGTATGACAGCTATCTCAACGGCGACCTTGCCAACTACAACATCAGCGACGAGGAGATACAGAAATATCTGGCCGGAGTGCCTAAAGTGGACTGAAACGACAGCACCCGCTCCGCATCGTCATTACTCATGCCCTACCGGACGACCCCAAACAGGGCTGCAGACAATAAGATACAAACAGAGCGGGAACATCTATGACTCAAAACATAATGTAAAATACATACAAAGCGACAACCTACAAAGTTGTCGCTTTTATTTTTCATCCTACCTCTCTGCCGGCACTCTCCATTTTGTATAAATATACAGTCTGTACCGAAGCTGATGAATATTTATTCACCGTCAACTTCACGAGAGTGTCGATGAAAGTCAGAAAATTTTTTTTGCGTGCATATAACGCGAGTTTTGAAGACATAAGCCAATACACTGTGCATCAGCCGCTTACGCAAAAACGCGGTCTGATATACTCCAGAAGACTGTCTGATAAAGCCTTCATCAGAGTGTGATAAAGCCCATTCCATCGCCTGATAAAGACTGTATGACCACCCGAAATGCAGCATTCCGCACCCTAATAAAGGCTCTTTCGCGTAACACGCATCAGAAAGCGACAAAGGAATTGTATTTATATTCATCTTTTATACACATTTTACTGTTTTCGAATTTCTATTTTGAAAATTTTTATTGTCAAAATTTTTTACTTTCAGAAATGCATAAATATGCAAATACACACGCAGGATACACGTCCTACTCATCCTTTCATCCTCCACACAAACAATACTGACAACATCTTAACACTAAAGAAAATGTTTTGAAAAAAATAATCTGTACCTTTGTATAAGAAAAAGGGGCGGAAGACTATCAGCCGCCGCTCCCGCAACAACGACAAACAAACATAATAATAAGACATTATGAAAGAAAAACTGTTGTTATACCTTTTTCTGACTCTTGGACTCATGAGCATGAAGGCCGGAGACACCACGTCGATAACAATCAAAGGCTATGTGAAAGACGCGACCGGAAAAGGCATAAAGGGCGTTGTGGTGAACAACGGAACCAACTTCACCATCACAGACAAGAAAGGTGCATGGACTCTGCCTACAGACACTCTTGTCAGCAAATTCATCAGCATCAGCACCCCGGCCAACTACACGCTGCCGGCTGTCAACGGCATAGCGCGCGGTTTCTACAAAACCGTACGCACGGCCATGAAGGCAGAACAGAACGTGTTTGTACTCAACAAACGTGAGAAACCCGTCACAAGCTTCCACTACATCGCAATATCCGACCCTCAGCTGCGTACGGCGTCGGACCTGAAACGTTGGACCACGGAAACGGTGAAAGACATCATGCAGAGCGCCGACTCGCTCAAACGCACGGGCGATGTGGTGGCCATGACACTTGGCGACCTTGTGTTCGACAACATGCCCTTCCTGAGCAAGTTCGAGACGTCACTGCGCAACAACAGGATGACCGTGTTTCAGTGTATAGGCAACCACGACTTCAACAAGGCATACGCCAGTGCCGCCAACCAGCAGCCAGGAACGGCCAACTATGCCGAGAAAAACTTCTGCCAACAGTTCGGCCCGCTGAACTATTCGTTCAACATAGGCAAGGTGCACGTAGTGACGATAAACAACATCAACTACAAGGGCAACCACAAATATGAGGAGACCATCATGCCCGCCGACATGGAATGGCTGAAAAAAGACCTCAGCTACGTGCCCGACAGCATGCTCATTCTGATAAACATGCATGCGCCGGTGTGGAACAATTATGAGAAGAAAGACAACATAACCAATGCCGACGAGCTGAAAGAAGCACTGGCAGGACGCAACGTGCACGTGTTCTGCGGGCACACTCACTTCTATGAAAACGTGGAGGTGACCGAGCGGCTCTATCAGCACAACATAGGCGCAGCGTGCGGAGCATGGTGGACAAGCAACATGAACCGATGCGGAGCACCAAACGGTTATCTGATAGCCGACATCAACGGAACAAACATAAAATGGAGCTATAAGGGCACAAACCGCCCACCCGAGTATCAGATGCGCCTTTACAAGGTTGGTGAATTCCGCACACAAAACACATACGTAGTGGCCAATATATGGGACTGGGACTCTCATTGCCGCGTCGCATGGTATCAGGACGGTAAGTACATGGGACGCATGGAGCAGATAAGTGACGACGACGAGATGTTCCTACGCACCAAACCTCTGCCGGCACAGATATGTAAGACGCGCCATCTTTTCAGGGCAAAACCCACGGGAAGATACCGCAACATAAAGGTGGTATTCACCAATAGGTTCGGCAAAGAGTACAGCCAGACCATAGTGAACGAAGGTCCGCGGCCGGCGATAACCGACTTCAAACTGAAGAAATAAAACAACACTGAATGCAAAAGCGGCAGCCCTTACGGGTTGCCGCTTTTGTTTAACGGTCTATGTCGCGCAACACCGCCACGGCGTCACCAACAGTCTTCACACCGGAAACTATCATTATGTGCTTGCCAGAAATCTCTTTCAGATTGCAGCGCCGCGGATTGTTACCTATATAGCGCAGCACTTTGTCGAAAGCCTGGCTCTTGTAGTATGCACTGGCTGTATTTGATACGAACTGCATGCGCATGCTGTCCTGTTTCAGAATGAGTTTCTCACATCCCAGACGCTTGCCCAATCGCCTCAGCGGAACCACCTGCAGGAGTTCCTCTCCTTCGTGAGGCACAGGACCGAAACGGTCGATGAGCCGCTGGCGATAGTCGTCAAGCTCGCGGTCGTCGGTGATGTTGTCAAGCTCACGGTAGAGCAACATGCGCTCGCTGCTGCCCGGAACGTAGGTATCGGGGAAGTACATCTCCAAGTCGCTCTCTACGGCGCAGTCCTCCACAAAGTCGTCGCCGGATAGCTGTCTGCCGTCGGCTATCTCCTCAGCATATATATCGGCAAACTCGTCGTTCTTCAGTTCGGTAACCGCCTGATTCAGAATTTTCTGGTAGGTTTCATATCCCAAGTCTTCCATAAACCCGCTCTGCTCGGCTCCAAGCAAGTTGCCCGCACCACGTATGTCAAGGTCTTGCATGGCCAGATTGAATCCGCTGCCAAGGTCGGAGAATGTCTCCAGTGCCTCAAGACGGCGGCGTGCCTCAGGCGTGAGCACCGATTTGGGCGGCGCAAGCAGATAACAGAACGCCTTGCGGTTGGAACGTCCCACACGTCCGCGCATCTGATGAAGGTCTGACAGGCCGAATCGGTGGGCGTCGTTTATTATAATGGTGTTGGCGTTGGATATGTCGATACCGTTCTCCACAATGGTGGTTGAGAGCAGTACGTCGTAGTCGTAGTTCATGAATTCCATGAGTATCTTTTCCAATTCGTCGGGATTCATCTGTCCGTGTCCTATAGCCACGCGTGCGTCAGGCACGTATCTGTGTATGAGGTTTGCTATCTCCGGCAGATTGGATATGCGGTCGTTGACAAAATATACCTGTCCGTTGCGGCTCATCTCGAAGTTTATTGCATCGGCAATTATCTCATGGCCGTAAGTGGCAAGCTCCGTCTGTATGGGATAACGGTTGGGAGGCGGAGTGCGCATGATGCTCATATCGCGTGCTCCCATGAGCGAGAACTGCAGGGTGCGCGGTATAGGTGTGGCCGACATCGTGAGCGTATCGATGTTGGTTTTCAGCTTGCGTAGCTTCTCTTTTGTAGATACACCGAACTTCTGTTCCTCATCGATGATGAGCAGTCCGAGGTCGTGCCATACAACAGATTTGCCTATCAGCTTGTGCGTTCCAACGAGAATGTCTATCTTTCCGGCCTTCAGATCCTCAATGACCTGCCGTGTCTGTTTGGCTGAACGTGCACGAGAGAGATAATCAACGCGCACCGGCAGATCGCGCAGACGGTCGCGGAAGGTCTGGTAATGCTGAAAAGCCAGCACCGTGGTGGGCACAAGCACAGCCACCTGTTTGTTGTCACAGGCTGCCTTAAAGGCGGCACGCACAGCCACCTCGGTCTTACCGAAGCCCACGTCGCCGCACACCAGACGGTCCATCGGACGCGAGCTCTCCATGTCGGCCTTCACCTCCTGTGTGGCCTTGAGCTGGTCGGGAGTATCCTCATAAAGGAAGCTGGCCTCCAGTTCGTGCTGCATGAAAGTGTCAGCACTGAAGGCAAAGCCCTTCTCATGACGGCGTTTGGCATACAGTTTTATGAGGTCGCGCGCAATGTCTTTGATACGTTTCTTGGTGCGCTCCTTCAGTCTGTCCCACGCTCCTGTGCCAAGTGTACTCAGGCGTGGTGGGTCGCCGGCTCCGTTGCGACGGTATTTCGAAATCTTGTATAGCGAATGTATCGACACATCCACTATGTCGCCATGCTGGTAAATGATACGTATTGCCTCTTTGTACGAGTCACCTGCAGGCACTCTTACAAGGCCACCGAACTTGCCGATACCAAAATCCACATGCACAATAAAGTCACCCGGCTCCATCTCCTGAAGCTCTTTCATGGTGAGAGCCATCTTGCCCGAGCGTGCAGTATCGCTGCGCAGACTGTACTTATGGAAGCGGTCGAATATCTGGTGGTCGGTAAAAAAGCATGCACGCAGGTCGTTGTCGGCGAATCCTTCGTGCAGAGTTTTGTCCACCGGTTCGAACTTTATGTCGTAGTCGCGGGCCTTTATCTCATCGCTGTCGAATATGTCTCGCAGACGTTTTGTCTGCTTCTCGCTGTCGGCAAGAATATAGAGTTTGTAGCCCATGAGACGGTAATCCTCGAGCGAACGGGTAAGAAGATCGAAATTCTTATGGAATAGCGGTTGCGGAGTGATGTTGAATGTGATGGTTGCATCGGGCGTACCTGTGGCATTATGACCTATCTCGATACGGCGGAAAGAAGTAATCTCTTCTGAGAACCGTGTGCCACTGACAAGCTGATTGTCGCGACGCATGTCACGCATTATCTCTGCCTGCTCGGTCTCTGTGGCTCCTTCAAGCCGTTCGGTCATGGCTTGCGACGAGAAACCTTCCTGATATATACGCCCGACAGTCTCACGCAGATAGAGCATATCCTTCACCACGAGAAGTGTGTCGGATGGAAGAAACGAAGTGAAAGGCATCTTCTCGTCAGCCATACGTGCCAGTTCGGGCACTATCTCTACGGTGTCCCGCTTGTCGCGGGAGAGCTGATCCTGCACTTCAAATGTGCGTATTGTATCTATCTCATTGCCGAAGAAGTCTATTCGGAAAGGCCACTCCGAACTGAAGGAATATACATCCATAATGCTGCCACGCACTGCGAACTGACCTGGTTCGTAAACATAGTCAACCTCAGAGAAACCGAACTCGCGCAGCGTGCGCTGTACCTCAACAAGGTCAACGGTCTGTCCGGCAGAAAGAGTAAGTGTGCGTTCGTCGAGCCGGGTTTTGGAAACAACGAGCTCGCTCACCGCTTCAGGACAACTTACAATATATAATGACGACTGTTTCTCGGTTCTGCGGCGCGACAGACGGCTGAGTACCTCGGTGCGCAATATTTCGCTTGCAGCATCACGCTGACCATATTTCACGGCACGACGGTAGGAAGACGGAAAGAAGAACACGTCGTCCTGCCCCATTATCTGCGTAAGATCATGATAGAAATAACCAGCTTCGTCAGCATCCTGAAGAATGAACACTACTGTCTTGCAAAGTTTTCCGGCAATGGAGGAAAACAATACAGGCGCGGCCGAAGCCGACAGGCCCTGCAGAAAGAGCGTCCGGACAGAATCCTGACCCAAAGCCTGGAGAATGGCGCCGCATTGCGGCAACGCGCCGTATACGGACTTTATATCGTTTATTTTCATTATTCTGCTATCTTCGGATATTTCCTGAACCAGCCATCCCAACGCAAACGCATCACGCCGAAGAAAGCCTCGCCGAAGATTCCACCGCTCATTTTGCTCGTACCCTCACGGCGATTGACAAAGACAACCGGTACCTCTTTTATCTTAAAACCTATCTTGTAGGCTGTATATTTCATCTCAATCTGGAAACCGTAGCCCTTGAAACGCACCTCATCAAGCGGTATTGTCTGAAGCACACGGCGACGATAGCACTTGAAACCGGCTGTGGTGTCATGCACCTTGAAGCCTGTAACAAAACGCACATACTGCGACGCGAAATAACTCATGAGCACACGACTCATAGGCCAATTCACCACATTGACACCACTTACATAGCGCGAGCCTATAGCAAGATCGTAGCCCTCGTCATGGCATGCCGAATAAAGGCGTGGCAGATCGGCCGGATCATGACTGAAATCGGCATCCATTTCGAAGATGTATTCATAATCGTGCTGGAGCGCCCATTTGAATCCTGTGATATATGCTGTGCCCAATCCGAGCTTGCCGGAACGCTCAATGATGAAAAGGCGATCGGCAAACTCTCCGGCCATAAGCCGCTTCACAATGGCTGCCGTACCGTCGGGACTGCCGTCGTCGATCACAAGTATGTGGAAGAACTTATCAAGAGCGAATATCGCTCTGATAATTTTCTCAATATTCTCTTTCTCGTTATATGTCGGTATAATTATTACACTGTCACTGCGGTTCATCGTCGTATCGTATTATTAACATTGCAAACTTACATAAAAAAACTCATAGTATGTATCTGTTGCGTCATAAAAAACTTTATCAGACAAAATAAAACAGAACGGCACAACACCTTCTGCATCAGGCTGACTCACTGGTCGGGATTGTCGACCGCACCCTGATACTCCGGCACAAGTCCGCTCATCACAACCTTATAGCTTGTCTCTTCCGCATGCTTTATGTTCTCCGGTCCCTGCCCTACAGACATTATAGGCTTATGGATTGTGAGGCGCAAGGGATGACGGCACACCCATTTCATATCGCGTGTACGGGGCATGATATTGAACGAACCGTTGATTGTAAGAGGCACAACAGGCAGTTGCAACTCGTCGGCAAGCATGAATGCACCGCGGCGGAACGCTCCCATGTGACCGGTGAACGTGCGTGCTCCCTCGGGGAAGACAACAAGTGACATACCGTCGCGAAGTGTATTGCGCGCCTTATCATAGGTCTCGCGTATCTTGCTCGGACCACGCTTGTCGACAAATATGTGGTGAGCGGCCTCACATGCCTTGCCTACAAACGGTACACTGCGCAGCTGGCGCTTCATCATCCACTTGAAGTTACGTCCGAGGAATCCGTAGATAAGGAAAATGTCGAATGCACCCTGATGATTGGCCACAAACACATAGGAACTGTTTTTATCGAGATTCTCACGTCCTTCCACCTTGACCGGCAGAAGAAGGATGCGCACAATGAACCACGCCCAACATTTTCCGGGATAATATCCCCAGAAATGTCCGTTGCCGATATGACAGCCAATAATAACCGTAACGGCTGTAAGCACAGTGAGAACTGCAATAAGAGGAAGTGCGATGCACAACTGATAAGCTCGATATAAATACTTCATGTATGATTTATTGTTTACTTGATTTTATGCAATGTGAAAACTACTATCTCGGGAGCAATGCCGAAACGGAACGGCACAAGACCGCCCACACCGGTGGAGACATACAGAAAATGGCGCCCTTCTCGATAGAGTCCGCTATCCTCAACGCCGGAAAGCTGCGTCGGACGATGGCCGAACAAGCTTATCTGTCCGCCATGTGTATGACCGCTGAGAGTAAGACGCACATCTGACCCGGACAGTATGTAGCGACGCCATGCTGACGGATCGTGCTGCAACAGTACTATGAAAGTACCTGATGACACACCGGAAAGAGTCTTTTTAAGGTCGGACTTTTGTGGGAAAGGTGCCTTTCCGCCGTTTTCCTCGCCTGCGATAACTATGGAGTCAGAGCCGCGACGTATCACCCTATGCTCATTCATGAGAAGTGTCCAGCCATAGCTGCGCTCAAGAGAGATGAGCCTACGCTCGTTTGCCATGCATATGGAAGAATCGGCATTCACGTATATGCTATAGTCATGATTGCCAAGCACCGAAAACACTCCATTCTTTGCTTTAATCGACGAGAGCTCCGTGTCATAACGGTTGAGTTCGTCCGGCAACATATTCTGTATGTCTCCGGTAAAGACCACGGCATCGGCATCGAGCGAGTTTATTGTCTCTACAGTACGTTCGACCAATTCTGCCTCAATAGAACCGGCATGGAGGTCGGTGAACTGCACTATTCTGTATCCGTCGAAAGCAGACGGAAGATCATCAAAATAAAGGTTGACATGTTTCACTGTGAACTTACGTACACCGACGGTAGAACCATAAATGAGCATATACAAGGAAAAAAGCACAAGCACAATGCCCACAAAATTACCCCAGTTACGCTTCAGTGAGAAAATGCGTCGTGCAATAAGACCTGCGAATGAACACGTGACAAACAACAGTTTCGGCACTATGATAAGACCGAACATGAAAAGATATACATTAAGCCACGTCATATCACCGGGCGCGAAATCTCTTATAAGCGACAGACCGATAGTATAGGCAGTCATAATAATGCCCGGCACCCACCACAGCATGTGCTGCAGAAGGCTGAGATCGGTACGGCGACGCAGATAGCGGACATACACGTAGACATCTGGCAACACAATTGCCAACACAATAAATATATATATCCTCGCTATCACTATGACATGATTTTTATATGGTCAACATTGTTTATATTTCACAGACTGGCAGAAAGAAAACGGCGCATCATCTTAACCGGTATGCCACGACGCGACGCATAATCTTCCAGTTGGTCCTCACCTATCTGTCCTACGTCGAAATAGGTGGCTTTGGGATGGGCAAGCATCAGCCCCGAAACAGAAGCATGAGGCTGCATGGCACCACTTTCTGTGAGGCGTATTCCTATTTTCGGCATGCCTACAAGTTCCGACAGAATGAAGTTTATGCTTATGTCCGGCATGGAAGGATAACCCACCGCAGGACGTATACCGCAATAGCCTACATTCAGCATTTCGGGAATGGACAACTGTTCCTGCGCCGCATAGCCCCAGTAATGGCGTCTCACCTCTTCGTGCATCTTCTCTGCTGTAGCCTCGGCAAGCCTATCAGCCAGTGTCTGCGACATCATTTTCAGATAGTCATCATCACTGTAATCCTTTTCCATGCCAGCGTCAACAGTTGTCGCAAAGACACCTATGCGGTCGGTTTTTCCTGACGACAACGGACGTATGAAGTCGGCCATGCAAAGATTTGGACTACCGTCTGTCTTAATAATCTGCTGACGCAGAAACGGCACACGCACTCCATCTATGATTATGTCGTCACCATCGCTGTTGGCAGGAAACAGTCCGAAGACGGCATGTGTATGATAGCGGCTCTCAAACTCGGCCAACATCGTTTCGGCATCAGCCCTCAGCTTGGCTTTCTCGCTTTCAGGCTTGCCGGACAATCCCCATGCATGATAGAAATAAATCCAGTTGATGTACGGTTCTATCTCGCTTATGTTGTATTTCAATACGGTTATCATCTGAACATCACCTGTTCGCCACGGCTGACTTCATCAAACTTTCCGTCGTCATATATCATGCGGCCATTACATATAGTCTTCACTACACGCCAGTCGTATCTGTGGCCTTCCATCGGACTCCAGCCACACTTGCTGCGGATGATATCGTCTGTAACAGTCCATTGACGATCACGGCCGACAAGCACAATATCGGCTTTATATCCTTTGCGCAGGAATCCTCTGTCTCTCACTTCAAATATTCGTGCCGGATTATGACACATCAGTTCGACAAGACGTTCCATGGTAAGCACGCCCTCATCCACAAGCTCGAGCATCGTGACAAGCGAGAACTGAATCATCGGCATGCCCGATGCGGCACGTGCACATCCGCCTTCCTTATCTTTAAGAAGATGCGGAGCATGGTCGGTACCCACGGTAGATATGATTCCGGACGAAAGCGCCTTGCGCAACTCACTGCGGTCGTGCGCGGTCTTTACTGCCGGATTGCACTTTATCCTTGTGCCCAGACGGGCATAATCCTCATCACTGAAGAACAAATGGGCAATGACTGCCTCGGCGGTGATATTATCGTCGTGACCGAACAGTCCGAGCTCCTTCGCCGTACTGACATGGGCTACATGCAGACGGGTGCCGTAAGTACGTGCCAGCTCAACGGCGTGAGACGACGATTTATAGCATGCCTCCTCACTTCGTATGAGCGGATGATACGTCACATCTGGATCGTTGCCGTAGCGCGCCTTTGCCTCAGCCATGTTGGCATTTATGATGTTCGTGTCCTCACAATGCACCATTACCGGCATCGTGGCCGTGCTGAATATCTTGCGCAAAGAGTCGTCCTTGTCGACAAGCATATTGCCGGTGCTGGCTCCCATAAACAGTTTCACACCCGGAACAATGTGTCTGTCCAGTTTCTCTATCTCGTCAGCATTGTTATTGGTAGCACCGAAGAAGAAGCTGTAATTCACGTGACTCTTCTCCTTTGCTATTCTGAACTTCTCGTCAAGAGCCTCCAACGATGTAGTCTGAGGCACGGTGTTCGGCATGTCAAAGAATGTCGTAACCCCTCCGAAAGCCGCAGCCTTACTTTCCGATTCGATGTCAGCTTTCGACGTAAGACCTGGTTCACGGAAATGAACATGGCTGTCTATCACGCCAGGCAAGACAAGAAGCCCTGTGGCATCCACCTTCTTGTCGTAGTTGCCACAGGGTATTTCGGTTCCTTCTTTTATTTCGGCTATGACATCGTTTTCAATTACCAGTGATCCTTCTAGGACACGGCCTTCGTTCACGATGGTGCCGCCATATATCAGTGTTTTCATTTTTCTTCAACCGGTTTAGCCAGTTCGTTTGGTGTCGGAGCTGCGTCCGGCGCAGCAGTTTCAGGCACAGCCGTTTCGGCTTCAGGCGCATCTTTCATACCGTTCATTATTGCCTGATTCTCCTGAGCCTTGCGATAATAATCCTTCACGTATGCGTCGTTCTTGAATTTATCGGTTGCCTTGCTCATGATATCTTCTATCCACGGTGTCAGTTCCGGATAACGCTGACCGGCAGTTACCATAAAGAACACGCCCGGGCCAAGGACATTATTGAAATTCTCGGTGACAAACGTAGTGATTAGTTTGTCTTCCTGCATTGATAGTTTCTGAGCCTCAACCATCAGTTTAGCGTTGACCTCATCCATGTTCTTGCCATCCATTATCGCTCTGTCGTGAGTATGGAGCAGTTCAGCCTTCTGGTTGTTGAGCTGATTATACTTGCTGAAGAATTTGAAAAGCTCGTCATTGAGAGGTGTTCCGCTGACCGTCTGCTGTGTTGTATTGAGTTTTATTGTTATATTTCCGTCTTCAAGCACAAGCGGCAACACGCTTTCGTCATCCATGAATATGTTTGCCATGCACACAGAATCGAATGTTCCATTGAACCGGAACTGACCGTGCACCACATCGCATGAGTCAAGACTTTTGAATTCGTTGTCCTTCAAGACTTTAAGGTAAAGCATCCGGCCGTCAAGTGTCGATACATTCGATGTGCCCTGGATATTATAGGTATTCGCACAAGAAGATAGAAATACAATAGATAAAAAGTAAGATATCAATTTGTTCATAGGATCAGCGTTTTAACATCTGCGGTATCAAAGATAATATGTATTATTGAAGTTCAAGCTTTTTTTTACTCTATTTAATTTAAAAAGGTTGTCTTTTATAGTTTTTTTCAGCAAAATGTCACTCCTTAGACAACTCGGATGAGATACGGTGCATGGTGTATATCTCAAGCACTGCCGCAACAAGAAGCAACAGCACCCACTTGTTGAACACATATTGGAAATATGTTATATAGTTTGTGAAGACCTGCTGCATGAATCGGTATGCATTATCAATCATGAGTATGCCGGACAACACGAAGAATATGTCTGCCGTCGTCATGATTTTCTTCAGTCTTTTCACCGTAGGATTATTGCCTTCATAGGTCTGCATCATCTGCATTGTGGCAAACATGACCGCACCTACTAGATATATCCAGCACACCACTTCCTGCTGCCACATAAAGGCGAAGCATCCTGCGCCGATCACCATAAGCACTCCTCCGACAAGGAATATTATATTCTGAGTCTTACTCAACTGTTTCATCGTTTTCTGTTTCTGGTTTCTGGTCATCGCTCAGTACATAAATGTCCTCATCGTCGGCTTTCATGAAATAACGCTCGCGTGCTATCTTCTCAAAAGCCTCCGGATTGGTTCTCAGTTCTCTGAGCTGTTTTGAGTCAGCCTCGTATATTGAACGATATTTCTCGATTTCCGCTTTCATATCGCTTATCTGCAATTCGAGCTGCACTCTCCTGACGAAACTGTTTTCGTCAAGAAAGCCCACGACCAACACTCCCACTACTATCGTAATGACATATTTGTAGTGTCCGATGAGATTGATTATTGGTACTAAACGTTTCATTAATGATTATTTGGATGCAAACTTAACTAAAAAAAATCATTTTCGACATGTTCTGATGAAAAAAAAACATAACTTTGCATAAAATGATTATGCCTGATACACACGGCATACCTATATCATGCCATCACTTCACAAAGAATGGCTTTCTGTGTACCCCACGCAACCATAATCCTATAACAACAGCCTGAAACGAATGAAAAAATACTGCGCAACACTCTTTTCCCTGTTTCTCACAACATGTATTTACGCCCAAAGCACACCGAAAATAACAATTCCACAGCAGGGCAACACCTACGTTACAGCATGCAACGAAAGGAACTTCACGGCCGGAGCGGCAAAGACCATCAACACCTACGACGGCAGAATAACGGAATGGAATGACAGCAAGACGACAATAAGCCTCTACTTCAGAACCGGCCGAACCGGCGACTTCACGCTTTCTGTCAAAGCCACAGCCGGCAAGGAGAACGACCGTTCCACGCTGCGCTTCTCGTCAGGAAGAAAGAAATACAATGTGGAAATTGCCGGAGGAAAAGAACAGTATTACACAGTCGGCACATTCTGCTCGGACGTTGCGGGATATGTGAAGATAAATATCCAGGGCATAGAGCGCTCGGGCGAAACCTTCGGAAACATATCGGAATTCACCGCAAGCGGCGATGCCGTTGCCGGCGAAAACCATTTTGTGCCAGCCGAAAAGACCGGCGAATGCTATTGGGCACGCAGAGGGCCTTCGGTGCACATGATGTATGAAATGCCGAATGAAGACATAGAGTATTTCTACAACGAGGTAGTTGTGCCAAAAGGAAACGACATACACGGCACATATTTCATGACAACAGGATTCGGCGAAGGCTACATGGGCATACAGTCTATCAAAGACGACAAGGGCAACAACGCCAACATGGTGCTCTTTTCCGTATGGAGCCCTTACTCAACAGACAATCCCGACGCCATACCCGACTCGCTTCATGTGAAGGTTCTCAGCAAAGGCGACGGCGTGACTGCGCAGAACTTCGGCAACGAAGGCTCCGGAAAACAGAGCTTCATGCACTATCCCTGGAAAGCCGGCAAGACATACCGCACGCTCGTAAAAGTGCAGCCCGACAACAACGGCAACACCATATACACCGGATACTTCGGCGACGAATACGGCAAATGGCATCTTCTGTCACGTATGCTGCGCCCTGCCACAGACACATATTATAAAGGAGCCCACTCCTTTCTCGAGTGCTTCGTCCCGGAAACAAGCATTTTCACAAGAAAGGTTATGTTCAGAAACCAGTGGACACGCGACAGACATGGCAACTGGCACAGAATAGAAAACGCCACGTTCACATGCGACGGTACAGGCCAGTCCGGCTTGCGCACCGACAAGAAAGGCGGAGTATGCGACAACGCTTTCATGCTACAGAATTGCGGTTTCTTCAACGAGAGCACCGGATACGGCAGCCGTTTCACAATAGAAACATCCGATGACAATCCGCCGGAAATAGATTTCGAGGCACTTGAAAGGATGGCTGCCGACAGCAACAAGACGGATACAGCGCAACCGTAAGAACAGAGCGCATACCCGTTTTCCGCAGTCTCATACACATATTCCGCATAACACAGATACCGTCCGACAGCATCCGGTGCCGGACAAACCGTGTTTCTTCATTTCCTGCTGACTCCTCTTTCACCATTTGTTTTATAATTTCGAGTTCTCAAAAAATTCAGCGGGGAAAAGTTTTTATTCATGAAGCATCACCGGATAGCGCAAAACTTCCCAAGCATGGTGGATTGTATGATGCATGACCGGTATGTCTCCACGCAATAAAGAATTCATGTTGCCCAACCGTAAAATCTGCACCGCAAACACAGCACACATTTTCCATGTTTTTACTTACACCTAATATCAATGTTTTTTATGAAAACTCAGACGAAGGACTTACAGATTTTCTTGACTTTTTTTTGACAAAATAAAATCGCAAAAGAGATG
>ERZ780167.1368-NODE-1368-length-21652-cov-7.313562_pt1 | contig 21652 bp, 14 predicted proteins | sample MGYA00510982_ERZ780167 | MGnify/ENA primary metagenome ERZ780167 (study PRJEB29588, sample SAMEA2146107) | human gut metagenome | biome: human gut; feature: human-associated habitat; material: faeces | place: Denmark | collected 2008/2010 ... | reverse complement strand
AAAGCCCGAGGGGTGTGCAGAGGGGCCGTGGCTTTACGGCCCCTTTGCGGTTTTCCTTATCTTCCCAAAGCAAGAACCCCATGCCTCCTGCCAAGGAAAGCAAAACATACATCACACAATAAAAACAAAGATAAAAAATAGAAATAAAGGAGAAAAAGTATGAAAAATCTGGAACAGTCTTTCGACATCATAGTAGTAGGCGCCGGCCACGCAGGCTGCGAAGCCGCATTAGCAAGTGCCCGTCTGGGCCTGCAAACAGTCATGTTCACAGTCAGCGTAGACAGCATCGCCCTGATGCCCTGCAACCCCAACGTAGGCGGCAGTTCCAAAGGCCATCTCGTCCGCGAACTGGACGCCCTCGGTGGAGAAATGGGCAAAAATATAGACAAAACATTCATCCAGTCCAAAATGCTCAACCAGTCCAAAGGCCCTGCAGTCCATTCTCTCCGTGCCCAGGCCGACAAACAGGCTTACAGCACCGAGATGCGAAAAACTCTGGAAAACACAGAAAACTTAACTATCCGCCAGGGCGAAGTAACAGAACTTCTGGTAGAAGATAACCACATCACCGGTGTAAAAACCTTTTCAGGAGCCACCTACCACGCAAAAGCCGTAGTTCTCTGTACAGGAACCTACCTCAAGGCCCGCTGCATCTACGGCGATGTCAGCAACTACACAGGACCAAACGGCCTTCAGGCAGCCAACTATCTCACGGATTCTCTGAAAAAACTGGGAATCGAAATGTTCCGCTTCAAAACAGGAACCCCTGCCAGGATCGCCGGAAACACCATCGATTATTCCAAAATGGAAGAGCAGTTCGGAGACAAAAGAGTCGTACCGTTCTCCTTCTCCACAGACCCGGAATCCGTACAGATCGAGCAGAAATCCTGCTGGCTGACCTACACAAACGAAAAAACACACGAGATCATCCGCGCAAACCTGGACAGATCCCCTCTTTATTCCGGAATGATCGAAGGAACCGGTCCGCGTTATTGCCCGTCCATCGAAGATAAAGTCGTCCGTTTTGCAGACAAAAAACGCCATCAGGTATTCATTGAGCCAGAAGGCCTTTACACAAATGAAATGTACATCGGAGGAATGTCCAGCTCCCTTCCGGAAGATGTCCAGTACGAAATGTACCATTCCGTACCAGGCCTGGAGCATGCCAAGATCGTGAAAAATGCCTACGCCATTGAGTATGACTGCATCAATCCACGCCAGCTCTACCCGACACTGGAATTCAAAAAGATCAAGGGCCTTTTCAGCGGCGGACAGTTTAACGGAAGCTCAGGATACGAGGAAGCAGCCGCTCAGGGTCTGATCGCAGGAATCAACGCAGCCATGGAAGTAAAAGGAAAAGAACAGCTGATCCTGGATCGCTCCGAGGCATATATCGGCGTTCTCATCGATGATCTGGTAACAAAAGAAAACCATGAGCCGTACCGAATGATGACAAGCCGCGCCGAATACCGCCTGCTGCTCCGTCAGGACAATGCAGACCTCCGTCTCCGCAAAAAAGGCTGGGAGGTTGGCCTGATCGATGATGAGACATACCATAAACTGCAGGAAAAAGAACGAATGATCCATGAAGAGATCGAGAGAGTAGAACATACGACTGTAGGCGGTTCTGCAGAAGTACAGAGCCTTCTGGAATCTCAGGGAAGTACATTGCTGAAATCAGGAACCACCATTGCAGAGCTGATCCGCAGACCGGAACTTAACTATAAAGTGCTTGCACCGATTGATAAAGAAAGACCGGAACTTCCAGAAGATGTATGTGAGCAGGTAGAGATCAACATCAAATATGATGGCTATATCCGCCGCCAGATGAAACAGGTGGAGCAGTTCAAAAAACTGGAGCAGAAAAAAATTCCGGAAGACATTGATTATGAAGATGTAGGAAGCCTCCGCATTGAAGCACGTCAGAAACTGGAGGCTTACAGACCGGTATCCATCGGCCAGGCATCCCGAATCTCCGGCGTATCCCCGGCAGATATCTCTGTACTTCTTGTATACCTGGAAAGCAAAGCCGGACATAAACATTGATAACATTCTGAATAATGAAAACATAAAAAACAAAGAATAAGAGAGGAAACTGCATGTACAATTTAGAAATCCTGGAAAAAGGCTGCGAAGAACTTGGAATTACTCTTAATGACACGCAGAAAAATCAGTTTATCCAGTTCTACGAATTCCTTGTAGAAAAAAATAAAGTTATGAACCTTACCGGAATTACAGAATTCGATGAGGTTCTCGTGAAACATTTCCTGGACAGCCTTTGCTGTGTCAAAGCCGTAGATATGAGCAAGGTAAAAACGGTCATGGACATCGGAACCGGTGCCGGATTTCCGGGGGTTCCCCTGAAGATCGCTTTCCCGGAATTGGAAGCCTGCCTTCTGGATTCCCTGAACAAAAGAGTGAAATTCCTGGAAGAAACCTTTGCACTCCTTGGACTTGAGAACATCTCAGCCATCCACGGAAGAGCCGAAGAATATGCAAAAAACAAAGCCTACAGAGAAAAATATGACCTCTGTGTATCCAGAGCAGTATCCGGTCTTGCAACCCTGTCCGAATACTGTCTCCCATACGTAAAAGTCGGAGGACTTTTTGTCTCCTATAAATCCGGCTCAGTAAAGGAAGAAGCCGAAGCGGCGGAAAAAGCAGTAAAAATCCTCGGTGGAAAGATCCGAGACATTCAGTACTTCGATCTTCCGGGATCCGAGATCAGCCGTTCCCTGGTCATCATCGAAAAAGTAAAAAACACACCTGGAAAATACCCGAGAAAAGCAGGAACGCCGCTCAGAGAACCACTGGCATAACAGAATCTTGCTGCTCAGAAAATGTAATCTCCTGTCGAACAAAAGAAGAATTTGTGTGACAGGAGATTTTTCGCTGATTTGTTTCACAAAATTATCACAAATTTATCCTACTTTTATCACAAATTACTTTTACACTATAAAATGATAGAGATGCCCCTGGATTCCCCCATTCTCTGTTTCATCCAGGGGCATTTTCTATTGAAAAGACGCCAGAGTCAAAGGGCCTCTGTTTTACGACCTTTTGCCTCTGGCATCTTATAAGATGGGAAATCAAGAATTGAAAAAGTATTTCCCGGAGAATAAAAGGAGGAGAGTAAAGTGATCGAAGTAAGTAATCTGGTCAAAAAATACGGCGATCATACAGCCGTTGACCATCTTTCCTTTCAGATCGAAAAGGGGAAAATTTACGGATTCCTGGGCCCCAACGGTGCAGGAAAATCAACAACAATGAACATGATCACAGGATACATTGCTTCCACAGAGGGAAAAGTAATGATCGATGGTCATGACATTCTGGAAGAACCGGAGGCAGCCAAGAAATGTATCGGCTATCTGCCGGAAATGCCGCCACTCTATTTTGACATGACTGTTCTTGAGTACATGAAATTTGCGGCTGATCTGAAAAAAATCCCAAGAAACCAGAAAGACAAACAGATAAAAGAAGTCATGGATATGGTAAAGATCACAGACATGAAAGACCGTCTGATCAAAAACCTTTCCAAAGGTTACCGCCAGAGAGTTGGCCTTGCACAGGCGATCCTTGGATATCCGGAAGTGATCATCCTGGATGAGCCTACAGTAGGACTTGACCCGAAGCAGATCATCGAGATCCGTGACCTGATCAAAAGCCTGAAACAGAAACATACGGTTATCTTAAGTTCTCATATCCTTTCCGAGGTGAGAGCAGTATGTGATTACGTTCTGATCATTTCACACGGAAAACTGGTAGCCAGTGATACGCCGGACAATCTGGAACGTCTGGCAGCAGGTTCCAACAGTCTCCTTATGAAAGTAAAAGGCGAGAAAGATACCATCCGAAAAGATCTGGAAACGATCGAAGGCGTTACCGGTGTGGAAATGTCCTACGACAGCGACGAAGAACTGTGGAAAACAAAAGTTTCCATTCAGGAAAATGTGGATATCCGCGAAAAAGTTTTCTATGCTATGGCAAAAGCAAACTGCCCGATCTACGAGATGCAGGTTAAGAGAGTTTCTCTTGAGGATGTATTCCTTGAGCTTACCGAAGGAGAAAAAAAGAAATCCACCGGAAAACAGGAAAGATCACAGTGGAAACCGGTAGAAGATAAATCTTCGGAAACAGAAAAATCTGAGAAAACGGAGAAAGCTTCAGATAAAAAAGAGGGGGATCAGTCATGACAGCAATTTTTAAAAGAGAACTGAAAAGCTATCTGACCTCCATGGTTGGATATCTCTTCATATTTTTTGTCCTGGTGCTGACTGGAATTTATTTTTCCGCATATCAGCTCTCAGCAGGTTATTCAAAATTTGAATCTACATTAAGCGCACTGACCTTCGTGTTCCTGATCGGTGTGCCGATCCTTTCCATGCGTGTACTTGCAGAAGAACGTAAACAAAAAACAGATCAGCTGCTTCTGACAGCGCCGATATCTGTGTGGGATATCGTATTTGGAAAATACCTTGCACTGGTAGCCGTATTTGCCATTCCGGTTGTGATCATGTGCTTTTATCCACTGATCATGAGTAAATTTGGAACCATTTCCTATGCTTCCGCATATACAGGAATCCTGGGATTTTTCCTTCTTGGATGTGCGAATCTGGCAATTGGTGTATTTATGTCAGCACTTACGGAAAGCCAGGTAATTGCAGCAGTACTTACTTTTGTATTTCTGTTTGCTTTCTATATGATGAATGGAATTTCCTCATTTTTCTCACAGACTTCCATGTCAACGGCAGTGGCATTCGGACTTCTGATCGTGGCGATCGCAATTATCATTTATACCATGATCAAAAATGTTCAGATCTCTGCAGTGATCGGAGTTGTAGGAGAAGTTGCCCTTGTGATCGTATACGTTGTAAAATCAAGTATTTTCCAGGGTGGTATCCAGAAAGTACTGAATGTATTTAATCTGAGCGGACATTATGAGAACTTTACAAACGGTGTGTTTGACGTGACAGGAATCGTATATTTTATCTCTGTCGTTGCAATCTGTCTGTTTCTCACCATGCAGTCCATTCAGAAGAGACGCTGGAACTAGGGGGTTAATGGAAATGAAATTCAGTGAGAAATTCAAGAAAAATAAAAGCGAGGCAGTAGAGACAGAAACTGCACAGGATTCCGGGAAAAAGAAACATAAACCAGATCCGAAAAAACTGGTAGGCACTATCAGTAAAAAGCATATTAAAAATGGTACTTACAGCATGGCTATGGCAGCGATCTTTATCGTGATCGTAGTTGTGATTAATATGATCGTAGGTGCAATCCCGTCTAAATATTCGCAGTTGGATGTAAGTTCATCCAAGCTTTATACCATCGGTGATGAGACAAAGAAAGTGCTGAAAGCACTGGATAAAGATGTGACCATTTACCAGATCGCGCCAAGCGGCTCTGAGGATGATACGATTTCCAACCTGCTGTCACGCTATAAAGATGAGTCCAAACATATTAAAGTTGAAGTAAAAGATCCGGTTGTAAATCCGAAATTTGCTTCTGAATATACAAGCGATGATCTTGCATCAAACAGCCTGATCGTAGTTTGCGGAGACAGAAACAAAGTTATCAATTACAACGATATGTATTCTACTTCTGTAGACTACAATACCTGGCAGCAGACCACGACCGGATTTGACGGTGAGGGACAGATCACAAGTGCTATCGGATATGTGACATCCGAGAACCTTCCGATCATGTACACGTTATCCGGACATGGCGAAAAAGATCTGGATTCCAGCTTTAAAGAGGATATCCAGAAAGCCAACATTGATATCAAGGATCTGAACCTTCTCACAGAAGGAAAAGTTCCGGACGATGCTGACTTCCTGATGATCGTATCTCCGACGAGCGATATTTCCGAGGAAGAAAAAACAGAGATCTTGGATTATCTGGAGGCGGGCGGAAAGGCCATGATCTTTTCTGATTATACACAGGATGATCTGCCGAACTTCGATGCTGTCCTTGAAAATTATGGCGTAAAACGTGCAGCAGGAATCGTATTTGAGGGCGACAGCCAGCATTATGGAATGCAGATGCCGTATTATCTGGTACCGACTGTTAACAGCACAGATGCAAGCTCTGAGACCGCTTCCGCAGGCTCTTATGTACTGGCTCCATATGCACAGGGTATTCAGAAAACAGATGACGTAAGAGATACCGTAACGATTGACAGTATCCTGACAACTTCTGACCAGGCTTACTCTAAGACAAACATGCAGAGCAGCAATATCGAGAAAGAAGACGGAGATGTAGACGGCCCGTTTGATCTTGGTGTTGCCATTACTGAGAAACTGGATGATGACAAGGAAACACAGATCGTTTACTACTCCACAGCAAATCTGATGGAGAGTCAGGTAAACCAGATGGTATCCGGCGGAAATGAAAAACTTCTTCTGGAGTCCTTAAACTGGATGACCAGCACAGATGACGGCAATTCCGTTTCCATCCCATCCAAGAGCCTTGAGTCTACAAGCCTGACCGTAACGGATTATGATGCAGCCTTCTGGAAGATCTGTACTATTGGTCTGATCCCGGGAGTGTTCCTTGTTGCAGGATTTTTAATCTGGCTTAAGAGGAGAAAAGCATAATGAAAAAATCAACCAAACTTGTTTCCGCTGTTGTTGTTCTGGCAGTTCTAGGTGGTACGTATGTGGGACTGAATACCTACGTATCCAAAGAGGAAAAGACAGAGAGCAGCAGTGAGGAGGAAAGCAAAACAGAAGTGTTTTCCGTGAAAACGGATGATATCAAATCTCTGGAATTTATCGTGGACAAGAAGGAAACTACCTTTGAGAAAAAAGATGATTCCTGGGTGAAAAAAGATGAGACTGCTTTCCCTGTAAATCAGACAACTCTGGATTCTGCAGCTTCCGCCATCGAAAAGGTGGAAGCTGACAGGGTTCTGAAAAAAGTAGACGATCTTACCGAATATGGACTGGATTCCCCGTCCAATACGGTGACCGTTGATACCAGTGATGGCACAACCAAGTTTAATATCGGAGATGAGAATACTTCCACGAATCAGTATTACATTTCCAAAGATGATGATGACAGTACTGTGTATGTAGTAGCGGCAGATACGGTCACTCCGTTTATGAAATCTCTTTACGATTATGCACAGGGAGAAGATTTCCCGACAATTGATTCTTCCACAGTAAAGAAAGTCCAGGTAAGCGAGGATAAAGATTCCTATGTTCTGGAAGAAAATTCTGATGGAGCTACCTGGGATGTTTCCAGCGATGGAAGCAGTGATAAAGAAACTGCGGATACTACAGCAGCAGGAAATGTAACCTCCGGACTTGGAAATTTTGCATATGATCAGTTTGTAAATTATAATGCAGAGGATCTTTCACAGTATGGCCTTGATAAGCCGTATGCGACGATTACAGTGGATTATCAGGAAGAGGTGAAGGATGACAGCTCAGACAGTACAGATTCTTCAGAAAAGGATTCTACAGCCTCTGAGAGTGATTCTGAGAGTGTCGACAGTACTGATGATAAAGCTTCAGCAGAAAACAGTTCGACAGATAGTTCTGACAGCACGGATGCTTCTGATGACAGCAGTTCTTCAGAGGATACCAAGACAACAACAGTAGATAAACAACTTGTTATCTACGTTGGCGATGAAGCAAGTGATGCCAGTCGATATGTAACTGTGGATAACAAACATATTTATACAATGTCCGCGGATACTCTGAGCGCAGTTATTGACAAAGCACCATCAGATCTCTGGTCACTGATCGTCAATTATCTGTCTGTAAAAAATCTGGATCAGCTTCAGGTTACTTACGGCGGCGCAACAAATACTGTAAATGTTTCACGTGAAACATCCAAAGATGATGACGGCAATGACAAAGAGACAACGACTTATCAGCTGGATGGTAAGGAGATAGAAAGTACAACCTTTACCACTTTCTATAACAAGCTGATAAATATGGCAGGCCAGAAGAGACTGACGGACGCTTATACACCGGCTACAGACCCGGAGATGACTGCTGTATTCACAGACTCTGATAAGAACCAGACAACCGTTACCTTCTACACATATGACACAAACTATTACGCAGCTGTCGTTGGAAACAAAGTATTTCTCGTAAACAAAATGACGGTAAAAGAAATGTTTAATGCATATGAGACACTGATAAACAGTGAATCAAAAACAAAAGCCACAGCAACACCAACGGCTGAGGCGGAAAAATAAAAAATAAAACTAAGCCCCGGAATTCCATGGATCAGGAGTTCCGGGGCTTTCTATAATAAAAAAACCTGTACAGTGGTTTTTCAGTCCACCGTACAGGCTTTATTTTTTTTATATCCAACAGAAGGTTCGGGGGAGCTTCTGTCAGTTACATATTAGTTAAGCAAGACCTCTTTCTTCCAGCCAGTCGAAGAGAACGATTTTTTCTTCTTTCTTTCTCTTGGCCATGTGATTGAACTGAAGGATTGTCAGGATCGTGAAGATCACAAACAGTACAGCCAGTACAATTACAGAAGTAGTAATGCTTCTGCCACCACTGATCGTTGCACGGAATGCATCAACTGTGTAGGTGAATGGCAGGTATGCGTGAATCTTTGCAACAAATGCAGGAGAAATCTCGACCGGATAAGTACCGGCAGATCCTGCAAGCTGAACGACCATGAATACCAGCATCAGGAAACTTCCTACTTTACCAAGTGTAATGTTGAAGAAGTACATCATAGATGTAAAGGTCATTGCTGCGAGGCAGGCAAAGAGAACTGTCTTGCCCATCTCAGCAGGGGTGAATCCGTTAAATGCATGTAACAGAAGGATCAGACAGATTGCCTGAAGCATTGCTACCGGATAAAGTACGGAAGCTTTGCTTGCCCACCATGCAAAACCGGATTTCAGTTTGCCTTTATACTGAGCCAGAGGATACATCAGGCAGAATGCCAGTGCACCAACCCAGAGGCCTACAGACATCATATAAGGTGCCATTGCGTGTCCGTTATTCGGAACATCGGTAAGTTTTGTTTCATCGCTCACAACAGGTGTTGCGTACATTTTAATTGTTTCATCACTTGCTGAGTTATCTTTAACTGTTTTAGCTCCATCACTGAGGCTTGTGGTTAATGTCTTGGAACCATCTTTCAGTTCTTTCATACCACTTCCAAGTTTCTTGGAACCATCATACAGCTGAGAGGAACCACTCTGGATCTGAGCAGCACCATCTGCAAGCTGTTTCGCACCATTGTTCAGAGTGCTGTTGTTACTTACAAGTTTCTTGGTACCACTGAGAAGAGTTGAGGTACCGTTTGCTAATGTCTTAGTTCCGTTTGCAAGAGTAGTAGCACCGCTGGAAAGAGTTTTAGCTCCAGTGGAAAGCTGACTGGTACCGCTTGTAAGAGCAGAACTGTTAGCGGCCAGTTTAGCGACGCCATCTGTGTATGTCTTAATTCCTGTAGTCAGTGTTTCAGAACCATCGGCAAGCTGACCTGCACCGGATTTCACCTGCGGAAGTGCGCTTGTGATCTGTTTTCCTGCTTTTTTCAGACTTGTTGCGCCATCAGTAAGTTTCTTGTTGTTTGCGGTTAATTTATCAAATCCATCGTTCAGAGCTTTGATTCCGGCGGCTGCTTTCGGGAAAGCTGCGGTACCAGTCTCCAGTTTCTGAAGTCCGGCGGAAACAGTTTTTGTTCCGGTATTTACAGCTGTTGCACCCGCGTACAGCTGCTGTGTAACAGCGGAAAGCTGAGAGATCATATCTGTAGGAAGCTGACCTGCAACTGCGCCCATTGTAGTAGCGGCTGTGCCCATTTCTGTAGCACCGCTGCCCATTTCTGCTGCACCATTGCTCATTTCTGTAGCACCACTTGTCAGTCCGTCTGCAAGCTGGTTCAAAGTTGCTGCAGCACCTGTCAGAGTCTGTACACTGCTCTTAATATCCTCAGTTTTGCTGTTCAGCTGTGAAAGTGCATCTCCAAGTTCTCCCTGAACTGCATCAATTTCACCATTTACAACGCCCAACTGGGAAACCTGATCAGAATATCCGGCTGCAAAGGAAGTATCTACCTGAGAAGCGCTTCCGGCAGCACCGGACAGAGTATTGATCACATTGCTGAGGCTTTCAGCGGAAATTTTTCCATCTTCATCCTGTGCGCTCTGAATTGCCTGAAGTTCTGCAACAGCAGAGTTCATAGCCTGCTGTGCGGCATCAATTCTTCCGTTTGCGTCATTAAGTGTTGAAGTTGTTGTCTGTCCGTATGTATCCATTGCGGAGCTTACTGCACTGATCTGAGCTTTCATTCCACCAAATGCAGTACCAAGACCCTCTGCTTTGGAAGAAAGCATTGTACTTGCATCAGTAAGAGCACTTGCTGCACTGTTAAGACCAGGTACGATCTGACCGGTAACAGCTGACGCACCCTGAGTCATGGCTGCGGAAGCGGATTCCATACCAGTTTGAGCCTTAGTCATACCGGCGGAAGCAGATTCCATACCTTTCTGAGCCTTTGTAAGGCCACTGGAAAGCTGTTTGAAGGATTCTTCAGTAGTGCTTCCCTTCAGAGCAGAAACAGTGTCGTTAAGTTTTTTGGTTCCTGCTTCCAGAGCTGCAGTTCCGGATACCAGAGACTGAGAATCTTTAGTTCCTTTTGTAACGCCGGTATTTAACTGAGCGATACCATCAGAAACATCTCCAAGGCTTTCCAGAGCGGAGAGCTGTTTAGCGCCGTCTGCCAGTTCCTGTGCACCCTTTACATAAGCGGTTGTTCCATCAGCCAGAGTATCTGCACCGCTGACATACTTTGTAGCACCACTGGAAAGAGTATTGATACCTTCGCTTAAAGCTTTGGCACCGGATTCCAGGCTGCTTGCACCGCTTTTCAGTGCATCGGAGTTTTCATTCAACTGATCAACACCTGCGGTGTACTGTTTCACACCTTTATCCAGAGTGTCAACACCGGTTGTAAGCTCCGGTACCTTGTTGGTGAGAGTAGCGACACCACTGTCAAGCTGTTTTGCTCCATCATCCAGACTCTTGGCTCCGTCGTTAACCTGAGCTACACCATCGGTGTATGTCTTAAGTCCCTCTGTGAGACTGTCAGCACCGCTTACGAATGTAAGAGTACTTGTGGAAAGTTTTTTCAGGTTCTTGGTAATGGTTTTGTTACCATCAGCAGCTGTAGTCAGTCCGTCTTCAAGTTTTCCGGATCCGTCAGCAGCTTCCTGCATTCCGTCACCTGCTTCTGAGATAGAATCAAAAACGGTTTCTGTATAGGTTTCTGTAACCTGGGAGGCGATGTTGTCGCGAAGCTTCAGCATTGCTGTTTCACTGAGCTTGGAAGCGATGTAGTTGGTTCCCGGATTGGTCTGATATGTCAGCTCCATCTGCTTGGGGTTATCATCCATTACAGTAGCTGCATTTGCGGAGAAGTCTTCCGGAATTGTGATAACCATGTAGTAGGTTCCGTTTGCCAGACCGTCCTCTGCTGTTTTGCTGTCTACAATGTTGAATGCCATTGAGTCGTTGTCTTTCAGCTCATCCGCCATATCCTTACCTATACTTAGCGTCTTGCCATTATACTCAACTGGTTTGTCTTCGTTTACCACGGCCACCGGCAGGTTATCCACGCTTCCGTAAGGATCCCACATGGATTTCAGAAACAGGCCTGCATAGATGATCGGGATAACGATGATAGCGATTACAACGATAAGCATGAGCTTGTTACGAAGTAGGCTTTTCCATTCGTCTTTGATCATTTTACCTATCCCTTTCTTTATTTAGTTTTATATAAAGCTTAGTTGCTTAATCAAACTTTATTCCAGTAATGGCTTCAAAGTCTATTAAACATACTAAATTCTATTAATAGCTCTCAAATCCATTATCAAACAAAGTGTTGATTTTCTTTACGTGATGTATTATACTAAACACAAAACATAGATACAACCATTAAATATTTACTGAATGTATATTAATGAACATAAATGCGAAAAATGTCTAATACAGAAAGATGATTTTTATGGCTGCAGACACGAACATGATATTATAGTAATTCCAGAAATACTATAGTTGAGAGAAAATGACCGAATCAAGGAAGCCCTCTCCGCGGGATTACGAAAAGCAATAAGTAATGAGTGGGGACTTGCTTATATCAGGAGGAGTACAAACAAGTCCTGATAAACTGCGGAGCAGTTATTTGGTTATGAGCAAGTAGCGAAGCGGATTGCGAATATCCGCTTGACTATATGGTAATTTATGAACATGAAGTAGAGTAGAATGCGAATGTCCGCTTTACTTATTATAGCTTTACGGAATAACAGGGGGAAAAGAAAAATGGCCGAAAAAGTTGATAGAAGAGTACGGAAAACAAAAGCACAGCTTCGAGCAGGATTAGCACGTCTTATGCAGAAGAAGAGTATTAAAGAGATTACTGTGAAAGAACTGGTGGAAGAAGTAGATATCAACCGTTCCACGTTTTATCTTCATTATACAGATATTTACCAGATGTTAGAATCTATTGAGGCGGAACTGATGGATGAAGTTTCTCATTTAGTAGAAGATTATCCGCTTGATCCTCTTAACAATAAGGAGAGTTCTTATCCGTTTATTGAGCAGATTTTTACAATTTTGGATAATAATAAGGATATTTGTATTGCACTGCTCGGAAAAAATGGGGATATGGCGTTTGTCAGCCGAATCGAAAAGCTGATTGCGGATACAGTTCTGCATCGTCTGTCTATTCGTTTGCCTAAGGATAATCGGGATATTGAGTATGCGTACGCCTTTTGTCTGAATGGATGTGTAGGAATGATCAAGACATGGCTCTCTTCTGAAAACCAGGAATCTACACAGCATATGGCAGAGCTTACCCATAAGCTGATTGATAATACAACACATATGTATTTGGAACAGGCTTTAAGATAAAATAAGAGCTGATGTTTCACGTGAAACAATAATAAATAAAATACGAAAATGGGGTTGTCGCACTGACAATTGTTGCCTCCATATAGGACTTTTATATTTCATTGTCCTATATGAGGGTAGCATATCACAATGTGACAACCCCATTTTTTTATGCCATAGGTGATTACTCCGTAATGTTCCAATGACACAAAAAAATCTCCGGGCAGGATCACGCTGCGCCGGAGAGAAATTATGCCAATTATGCCGCTGAAGCAATCTGCCGCAGGAGGAGAATCCTGCAAGCAGGAGCTTTTTTGTTTACAGAAAAATTGATACCTGCTCCAGAAAATGCTCAGGATCTTCGATGTGAGGAAGATGTCTGGTATCAGGAATTGTTGCAGTTTCAATAGAAGAATTCAGTTTCTGATACTCTTCGGCAATGAGAGAACCAGAAGCCTCTTTTTTGCCGGAAATGATATAAATGCAGGCATCAGAAGATTCAACTGCGTTGTTGATGCTGATATTCAAATACTTGCCAATATAGCTGGAATAGAGATATTTGGCGTTGGAACCACCTTTATGCGCGGATTCATAATAAGTATCTACAAGTGTATCGGTCACGTGAAACGGATTATAAAATAACTGTTCCATAAACATGCTGCTGATAGCCTCACGTGCACATGCGATATGATAGATCAGTGTTCCGAAGACAGGAAGTTCGATTATGTGTTTGAATAATTTATTGTCTTCACATGGGGCCTGCTTCAGTGAACTGAGACTTGGTGGATTTACAAGCATGATCTTGCGAATATAGTCGGAATTATTACGATATGCCATGATTGCAAAAGAACCGGAAAAACCACTGGCAATAATATCTGTTTCTTCGTGAATTACATTCTTAACAAAGTCGCAGAGAAGCTGCACAAATATAAAATTTGTGTAGGTAATCTCTGCCTTTTCAGAGCGTCCACAGCCCAAAAGATCAATCGTGTAAACGGTATGTTCTGTTGCCAGCTGATTTTCAACGGCATTCCATTCATAGCCAGATGCGCCTGGCATTATATCGTGAACGAGAAGCAGTGGAGAACCATGTCCCTGCTTTGTATAGTGGATTTTTCCAAAACGCCAGTCATATGTTTTACCATGTGGTTGCTCCAGCATATCTTTAAGCTGAGATGTGGCATCTATAAAACGATTTGTAATATGAATAACTCCTGTGGCTGTTCCTAATAAAGCAGCAAGAGTAAGTAGTTTATGTCCGTTTTTCTTCATTGAAAGCCTCCTGAAATTCGTATTAAATGATTTGGGAAAATACTGTTCGATGCACTAAAATTCACTGATCTGATGGTATTTTTCTGAATATTTTCTGGCTTTTATTATACGCTATTGGTGGAAAATTTACAATGCTTTTGTAGATTGGAGTAAGGAAGGTAACATGTGAAACAAGATAGAAAATGAGCGATATTTTTTATATCGAATCAGGAAAGTTCCCATCTCCTTGTGAAACTACGAGAAACAAAATGTGGTGTGTGGAGGGATGAGGTTGTATCAGGAACACAAGCAGGTCCTGATACAACCGTGAAGCAGTTATTCGGTTATGAGTAAGTAATAAATGCGGATGAATTTATTTACTTGACTGTTTTACAGTGTATGTTTCACGTGAAACATATATTGCATGTAATACAGGCAAATAGTTCCTTTTTTAACCAAATCAAGTAAGTCCCCTGCTTCAATTGCGAAAAGCAATAAGCAGGGGGATTGATTGTATCAGGAAGAGTGTAAGCAATTTCTGATAAACTGCGAAGTAGTTAATTATTCGGTTATGAGCAAGTAGTGAAGCAGATTGCGAATATCCGCTTCACTTAGTGAGAGACAGGAGATTTTTTTTGACAAATGTAAAGCAATTATGCCATAGATGCTGTAGCTATTTACGGAGGTGCAGCTATCTACTGGACAAGCGGATATTTGCATCTCGCATTGCTCGTAGCTCTGCACCGAATAAATTGCACCACAGTTTATGAGTGAATAAATACTCTGCCGGTTTTCACTTGCCATAGCTGTGGTTGTGGATACAGAGAGTCAAATTATACAGGATTTCCCAGAATAATATTGATTAAAGTTTTATTCAGCATAATAGTGCGGTTCCAGGGATTGATGATTACTCCTTCAATAGATGGTTCCTGGAGTGCTGCGTGAAAAATTTTGTCAATGTCTGCTGTGAAAGTAGACATGATCTGGCTGCTGCCTTTTAATTCTTCGTCAAAACTGGTAAAAGCAGCCCACCATTGTTTTCCATCACCGGTTTTTATAGCCTGGAGATTAATCTTTCCATCACCTTTTGGTGGTTCTACAGCTACGATCAGCTGAGCATACTCTTTCATTCTGCGACGAATTACCGTGAGAACGTGCGCCAGCATTTCTTCAGTGGCATCCTGCTGGAGAGCAGCGATTGCAGTTTCGATTTTGTCATTTCCCTGAAGCGTTTTATCTAATTGAGCCTTTGCCTGATCTTTGTTGGTTGGATTCATGATAGAAATATTCCTTTCGATATAGATAGATTGTTCGTGATTGTATTATAGCATTTCAGGAAATAGAGCGGCAAGATTAAGTTAAACGCAAACGTGCCTGCATCTGCGGGGGTATGGAGTAGGGACGGAGATTTTTATCGATAAATTATATGGCGATAGTGTAAAGAGATAAGCTGAGAATAAGAGAAGAAGAACAAGGGGGGAATTCATAAAGATTTTGAAAAGAAAAAATGATATTTGACAAAAGGGATAGTAGTATGGAATGAGAAAAGAAAAAACATATGTCCAATATATCGGACTTTTCTGCGAAGGTGGGAAATGAAAAAAGAAATACGTCAAAATACGAAGGTTTAACGCTAAAAACGATATAAAAGTACGGTTTATAGTACCACAATAATATATGTGTACGATTTATAGTACATATATAAAAATGCACAAAAACACCCAAACACCGTCATGTGCACCTGCACGCGGTCGAGCAGATATTCGCAATCCGCTTCGCTGCCTGCTCATAACCAAATAACTGCTCCGCAGTTTATCAGGAGAAACTTGCACTCCTCCTGATACAAGCAAATCCCCACCCACTGCTTATTGCTTTTCACAATTGAAGCAGGGGACTTACTTGATTTGGTTAAAAATACGATGAAAGATACGAAAAAAATAGAAAAAATAATGCTGTTTTTGCTGCAAATGCCTGCTTAACAATGATCTGGATGGCCGACATGCCTCCTGATAAGCTACGAAGTAGTTATTCGGCTATGGGCAGGCAGCGAAACGGATTACGAATATCCACTTGACGGCCCATATATAGAAAAAAAGAGGCGTTTTAGGGCGCCTGAGAGCTGTTATTTTACTGTGTTTCTGCTATGTTTGAGCTGGTTTTGACGAGGACAGGAGACAAATAATACATAATGGGATATTTCGGAAATAAAAAATATAAATACGCCGCTTCGCGGCGTATAACCAGGAAAAAGGAATAGCACAAAATGAAACTTGCTGGTTAAAATGAAAAAATAATACGCTTTTCCTGTACAATATAAATTCAACTATACTAGCGATAAAACGCTTGTAAAATAAGCGTTTTTAGTAACTTGTAGTTTCTATATATTATATAAAAATGATAAAAATGGCAAAAATCAGACATTCCTAAAATACGCCAAAAATCACTGTTTCATTTTGCTATATATCAAAATATGCCATTATATTTTCTAAAATGATACCAAAAAATCTTTTACAACATTTCGCTCTTCATCGTAGTATCAGTTGTTTTTGCTTTTATCCTGAAGGGAAATAGAGAGGCGTTTGAGTAATTCGATATATAGAAGCAAGACATAACTACATGACAAATGTAAATGATTTTATCTATCCAATCGAATTAAGTAAGTCTCCTGATTCTATTGCGAAAAGAAATAAGCAGAGGGTGGGGCCTTACTTGATTCAGGTCAAGCGGATATTCGCAATCCGCTTCGCTACGTAGCTCTACACCAAATAGCTGCTCCGCAGTTTATCAGGAGGAGCTTGCACTCCTCCTGATACAAGCAAGTCCCCCACCCACTGCTTATTGTTTTTCGCAATTGAAGCAGGGGACTTACTTGATTTGGTTAAATGGTGACAAACTTGGGGGCATATACGCTGAAAAAGAGCAGCAATTGCTGATAATAAAATATGAAATAATTGCATTCATAAATGCATAACAGAACGTGCCAGGCAGTAAGAGCTGCATATTGTAAGAAATGTAAGAAACTGCCATGCAGGTACTGAAATACGCACGGTCAGTTTTGCAGTAAGAACAGCAAGCATATTGTAAGGCAAAATCCGGTAAAAACGCTGGCGTTCAGTTCTGTGGCATTACAGTAAAAATACTGTGGGAGGGAGGTGGAATCATTACGGAGATTATGTATGGGACCGATCTTTTTGAGGCATTCCTGGAACTGCTATAGTACTGTAAGAGGGAAGTGGAATCATTGCCCTGAGAAGAATCATCTGTGGTTTTGCAATAAAACAGAGTATTGTAAGGGCAGTTTAAGAGCACTGTGGTTTGGGTATACTATACAATAAATAAAATAATTCAAAACCCATTTTCTATTGTTTCACGTGAAACATTATGTGGCGGTTTAAAAATAAAAGTGTTATAATGGTATCCAATGAGTAAAAATCCCTTAAAAAATACAAAAAAGGAGGGGTAAAATGGGACGAATCATTGCAGTTGCCAATCAGAAAGGCGGGGTTGGAAAATCAACAACAGCAATTAATTTATCGGCCTGCCTTGCTGAAAAAGGGAAAAAGGTTCTTGCCATTGACATAGATCCGCAGGGAAATACCACAAGCGGACTTGGTGCAGACAAGAATGCAGTAGAAAATACCCTTTATGAGCTGCTGCTTGGAGAAGCAGAGACCAAAGATACCATTATAAAAAACGTAGTAGATAATGTTGACCTGATACCATCGAATATGAATCTTTCCGGTGCTGAGATTGAGCTGGTAGATCTTGAGGATAAGGAATATATCCTGAAAAAGATTACTGACAAACTGCGTCGGAAATATGATTACATAATCATGGATTGTCCGCCGTCACTGAGCATGCTGACAATCAATGCCCTGACGGCGGCAACTTCTGTTCTGGTGCCGATTCAGTGTGAATATTACGCACTGGAAGGTCTGTCACAGCTGATACATACCATCGAACTGGTGAGAGACAGATTGAATAAACGTCTGAAAATCGAAGGCGTGGTCTTCACCATGTATGATGCCAGAACAAATCTGTCACTCCAGGTTGTAGAGAATGTAAAAGAAAACCTGGATCAGAATATATACAAAACGATCATTCCGAGAAATGTACGACTTGCAGAGGCTCCAAGCTATGGAAAACCAATTAACCTGTACGATTCAAGATCTACAGGAGCAGAAAGCTACCGTCTTCTGGCAGAAGAAGTTATCAGCAGGGAGGGCGAATAATGGCTGCGAGAAAAACAGGAGGTCTTGGAAGAGGTCTGGATGCACTGATTCCTAATAAAGCCGGTGGACCGTCAAAGGAAACCGCAAAAAGGACAAGATCCACAGTTAAGAAAGAAAAAACAGAAGCACAGGAAAAACCTGCGGCAGAACGTCTTGTAAAAATTTCCAGTGTGGAACCGAATCTGAATCAGCCGAGAAGGCATTTTGATGAGGACGCACTGATGGAACTTTCTGAGTCTATCAAACAGTATGGCGTTCTTCAGCCGCTGCTGGTATCAGATAAGAAGGATTATTTTGAGATCATAGCAGGAGAGCGTCGCTGGAGAGCAGCCAAGATGGCTGGTCTTAAGGAAGTTCCGGTTGTGGTAAAAGAGTTTACGGACCAGGAGATCGTGGAGATTTCTCTGATTGAGAATATTCAGCGGGAAGATCTGAACCCTATAGAGGAAGCAATGGCCTACAAACGTCTGATGGAAGAGTTTCACCTGAAACAGGATGAAATCGCAGACAGAGTTGCCAAGAGCAGAACAGCGGTAACCAATTCCATGCGTCTTCTGAAGCTTACTTCAAAGGTGCAGGAAATGGTGATTGCAGATATGATTTCTGCAGGCCATGCAAGAGCACTTCTGGGAATTTCCGATGAAACCCTTCAGGAAAATACAGCCATGAAGGTTTTTGACGAGAAACTCAGTGTCCGTGAGACGGAAAAACTTGTAAAAAATCTGGTTTCCCCGGCAAAGAAAGAGAAAACAGAGAGAAATACCGCAGAAGATGCCATTTATGAAAGCCTGGAAGAAAAAATGAAAGGCATCATGGGAACAAAGGTATCCATTCAGCGAAAGAAAAACAACAAAGGTAAAATTGAAATTGAATATTATTCCAGGGATGAACTGGAGAGGATCATTGATCTGTTCGAATCTATCAGATAGGAGGCAGAATGAGCGGAATTTTTGAAAGCATAGGAATTGATTCCGGGATTGTGATCATTATTTTGCTGATCCTTACCATCATTCTTCTGATTAATGTGGTGAGCAGCAATATGCGTCTGAGCCGCCTGGAACGGAAATATAAGCTGTTTATGAGAGGCGGAGATGCACAGTCACTGGAAAAAGTTTTTGTAAGAAAATTTGCACAGATCGACCGGCTGTATGAGGCAAAGGAAGATCATGATCATGACATCAGCTTTATCAAAAAAAATCTGAATGTAATGTTCAGCAAATATGGTGTTGAGAAGTATGATGCCTTTGATGATGTAGGCGGAAAACTTAGTTTTGCGCTGGCGCTTCTTGATAAGAATAACACAGGTCTGATCCTGAATGCGGTTCACAGCCGTGACAACTGTTTTCTTTATTTAAAGGAGATTGTAAAAGGTGAGTCCTATGTTGTCCTCAGCCAGGAAGAAGTGGAAGCTCTGAGAAAAGCTGTAAACTTCGGACTTGGTGAGATTGAGAAGGAACAAAAATAAGAATATTTTTAATACAGGAGGAATATCATGTTAGACATTAAGTTTGTGAGAGAGAATCCGGAGGTTGTAAAACAGAATATCCGCAACAAGTTCCAGGACAGCAAACTGGAGCTGGTTGACAAGGTTCTCGAACTTGATAAAGAGAACAGAGAGATTAAGCAGGAGGTTGAGGCTCTCCGTGCTGAGAGAAACAAGATCTCCAAACAGATCGGTGCTCTTATGGGCCAGGGAAAAAGAGAAGAGGCAGAAGAGGTTAAAAAACAGGTTGCTGCATCCGGAACACGTATCGAGGAACTTTCCCAGAGAGAGAAAGAGGTTGAGGAAGAGCTTCTGAAAGACATGATGGTAATCCCGAACATCATCGATCCTTCGGTACCGATCGGTAAAGATGACAGCCAGAACGTAGAGATCGAGAAATTCGGTGAGCCGGTTGTTCCGGATTTTGAAGTTCCATATCATACAGATATCATGGAGAGCTTTGACGGAATCGATCTTGACAGCGCAAGACGTGTTGCAGGTAACGGATTCTATTATCTGATGGGAGACATCGCACGTCTTCATTCCGCAGTAATTTCCTACGCAAGAGATTTCATGATCAATCGTGGATTTACTTACTGTGTACCGCCTTTCATGATCAGAAGCAACGTTGTTACAGGTGTTATGAGCTTTGCTGAGATGGACGCTATGATGTACAAGATCGAGGGTGAGGATCTTTACCTGATCGGTACAAGTGAGCATTCCATGATCGGTAAATTCATTGACCAGATCATTCCGGAGGAAGAGCTTCCGAAAACACTTACAAGCTATTCTCCATGCTTCCGTAAAGAGAAAGGTGCTCACGGACTTGAGGAGAGAGGTGTTTACCGTATCCATCAGTTCGAGAAACAGGAGATGATCGTTGTCTGCAAGCCAGAGGAGAGCAAAATGTGGTTCGACAAACTGTGGCAGAATACAGTAGATCTGTTCCGTTCTCTTGATATTCCGGTTCGTACACTTGAGTGCTGCTCCGGTGACCTGGCAGACCTGAAAGTAAAATCTCTTGACGTAGAAGCATGGTCTCCACGTCAGAAAAAATATTTCGAGGTAGGAAGCTGTTCAAACCTTGGTGATGCACAGGCACGTCGTCTTAAGATCCGTGTAAACGGAAAAGATGGTAAGAAGTATCTTGCACATACATTAAATAATACTGTTGTAGCACCGCCTAGAATGTTGATCGCATTCCTGGAGAATAACCTGAATGCAGACGGTTCTGTAAGTATTCCTAAAGCTCTGCAGCCATACATGGGTGGTATGACAAAGATTGAGAAAAAGCACGCTTAATGGAGGGTGAGCTTTTTCAGGGAGGTGTTCTTATGCACAGTTATCTGAGGGCAGTTGGTTTTTCCAGGATCACCAAAAGAAGCAGTATCAGACAGATCATTACGGATGTGGTTGAAACTTATGATGAGAAAACGGTCATAGAGAACTACCCTGATGGTATGTTTGCAGAGTTTTCCAAGAATTATGGATGCGATTGTGGAATTACTGTCTGCGGGCAGTATGATGAAAACAACGTATTTTATCCGGATTATTATTTCCCTTTTTTTCGCGGAACAGGCATTACAACACAGGAGAGTGTTGTGATAGAAAGACATGCAGACAAAGAATCTTTTGCAGGTGCCTGTGACGATCTGAGAATTGGGGTTACTTTAATTTTTTATCTTCAGAATGCTGCCGAATATATGCAGTGGCAATATGAAGGCAGTATGCTTCCCAACAGCCAGCCTTTAACCCTTTCCGGGCTGGCGAGGGAAGGAAAAATTCTGTTACCTGTGGAAAAAGATAAAGAA
>ERZ780167.1366-NODE-1366-length-21677-cov-6.732448_pt1 | contig 21677 bp, 19 predicted proteins | sample MGYA00510982_ERZ780167 | MGnify/ENA primary metagenome ERZ780167 (study PRJEB29588, sample SAMEA2146107) | human gut metagenome | biome: human gut; feature: human-associated habitat; material: faeces | place: Denmark | collected 2008/2010 ... | reverse complement strand
GTATTTATTAACACAAAAAGTTGCTCAAAAATTTGGCTATGTCTTAGGAATCGGGTACGGCCTGCACGCCTTCGAACCTAAACTTTCCATCCTCCACTTTCACACTATCCATGCGGATAGCCGGATCCAGCGCATCTTGCATATACACCATACGTCCGTTCAGTTTTGGATTGGTCACTTTTCCTTCTATCACATAACCTTTTGGGGTGGAACTACATCCCGACAATAAAAAAGCTGCACAGGCAGCACTCAGAAAAAAGTATTTCATAGTGTTTTTCTTCGTTTTCATAGAATACATACATTGTTTATTTGTCTTTACAAAGAAAAAAAAATAATTCTAAAATAGCAAATAATACCCCAAAGAAATAACAACAAAAAAGCACCCCGCTTCCTACGTTCGGGGTGCCTTTTAAAATTATTATATTTGGACTTCTCTCAGCTATCAGAAGCGGAAGCCAATTTTCAGGTTCGGAGTGGCGAAGAGGCCGATGCTGTGATGGCCCACCTTATAGGCTGCCGAACCCTTGGGACAAATCTGAATATGGTCGTAGCGATAGGACACGGGCTGAACTTCGAAACCGAAGATCAAACCTTTAGCCACACTGTACTCGATACCAGCAACGGCACCTACACGGAGGCCGAAAATCTGACCGGCACGAGAGTTGGGCGTATAGAGCTGAACGCTCTCTACGTTACCTTCATCATCCGTTTCCCAGTTGTCTTCAGGTGGTGTAGGGGTACCTGGAACATTTGGAATATCATCATCCAAAATATCCCCTCTTCCATCATCTTCATCCAAATCTGCATCAGGAATAGTTTCACCGGTATAAGGGAAACTTGTCTCAATGCGTCCCATTTGCCATCCTAATACGCCACCGGCGTAAAGGTTGATGCGTTCGTTTCTTGTATTGAAATAGTAGTTTGAACCGATGGCCACATTCCAGGCGTTACTGATACGTCCTTCCACATACTTGTAGTCCTGAATAGGCATTTCGGGAACTGTATGATCACCTTCGATATAGTCCTTAGCCGGAGTGGCGTTGATATTCATGCTGAACATCAAGTTCACATCCCAGTTATCAGTCAGGAAATATTTTCCCTGAATACCGATGAGGTTGACCAAAGAGTTACTATTCAAATTACCCAAGTTCAGATATAAACCAGGATCACCAGATTTATTGGGAAGGTCTGAAGTACCGGGCAATCCTACAGGGTTGTCAAAATCATTCCTTTCCGTCCAATAAGTAGGCAGCAGATATTCCATATTCTGGTTAAACATCTGATTGTTACCAATGACGGCCGAAACCTGCCATTGTCCTTTCTTGGGAGCAAACGACGCATCACCACCGCTGTAGTGTTGCGCCGCAAGCGGCGCAACTGTACATACAGACAGGAGTAATATGCATAGTTTCTTAATCATACGTTACAATTTAGAGTCATTACTTATTCAGCAGAAGTATCATCACCGGCCAAAGCTTCCATCAAAGCATCTTTCTGCTTAGAAGCCTTTTCGAACAATGCAGTGACTACCTCAATTTCCATATTCTTACCTTCAACTTGAGCTTTGATTAATTCCAACAAAGAAGTCTTGGGTTGTTCAAACGTACCAGCTTCCAAAGCAGCCTTCAGAGCAGTGTACATTGCCAAATCTTGCTGTGCTTGAGGTATTTTACCTATAGTAGCGTTAACACTAGCATTACCAGAATTATAACTTCCAGCGGTTGCACTCTCCGTTGGTGCTGTTACTGTAATATCCACACCTCTATAAACATCAATCAACGCCTCAAGATTATCAATCAATGTTTCAAAATCATCAGCTTCAGGAGTAGTAACTGTGCCAGTACCATTTTCATCACTTCCTTTATTCGGCATAACAGCAGCCATAGCATTCATAATATCTTCCAAACCTGCTTTCTGAACATTCAATTTTGCCGTTTCAGCAGCATACTTTTCAGTAATAGCAGCACTTCTCGCGTCAATGTTGGCCTGCCGTTCTGCAAATGCAGCCAATGTTGTAGCCAAAGCATCGCTCTGCGTATTCAAAGCAGTATCAAAGGTTGCCCAAACAGATGCATTGTCAATAGCATTCTGCAGGTCATCCTGACCTTTCTTAGCCTTAAAGGTCTTTTCAGCCAAACCGTTAGCAGTCAATCCAGCCACAGTCCCATCGGCATCTTCCCATTCTTGATAAGTAATCAAAGTGAGACGAGTCTTATCATAACCAATAGTGTTAGCAGCTTCCCACAGCTTGCCAGCATAACCATAATCCTCACCTGCAGGAACATTCGTTAAATCCGCCTCACCAAATTTTGCTGCGTCAGACAATAATGCCCAAGCAGCATATTTTGCAGCATCATCAATAATATCCGCAGTTTCAGGTAAGGTCAAACCGTCCAACTTCGTTCTTACATCCAAATAATCCTTATAGAGCTTAATAAAATCATCTAAAAGACCAGCTTGTTCATCAGGATCGGTAGCAGCAGTATAATCAGCAACAAAATCATTATATTCGGAAATAATCTTATCACGATCACTTTCACCTACCGTATTTGCATAATTACCTGTTTCAAATGCGTCATTATAATTTTTAAGCGCATCCGCCCAAGCAGTTTCCGCTGCTGTCAACTTTGTTTGCAATGCCGTATAGTCACTCTTAGCTGTTACTAATTGAGTATCTTTTACTTTCAGTTCTTCTTCAGTAAAAATTTTCTTCTCAATATCAACAGCCGCTCCACCACCAGCCGGCGTATAGGACACACCATCCTCAATAGCGTTAACAATTTCGCTCAGCAAATTAAATTGACCTTCTGTAGTCAAAGAAAGGCGGAAACCATTCGAGAATACATGCTCACCATCTTCATTCTCGCTAGCAGCGCCCAAAATGTCATCCAAATTATCCAACAAGTCTGTTGAAGTTGCTAAAGACGGATCATTTTTTAATGCAGCAATTACATCGTAAAATTCATCCTGTACAGCTTCAGGTATTGAGAAGGTAAAAGCAGAAACAAGCCCCTCATCTTGAGTTAAACGTTCTTGATCTTCTTTAACAGCCTGATAATCGGGGTCGTTTGCTTTAGTCAAGTCAATTTCTGCTATTTGATCATCAATATCTTCGGACTGTTTCTTTACATCATTAAACTTGGTCACGAACTCATCAATGGTCATACCTGCCACATTCTCCAACGTAGCCAGATACTCTTCGTAACCCTTAATTTCACCTTCTTTTTCAGCTATTTTTTGGTTTACACCTGTAAGCAGTTGTTGAGGATCATAGCTGAATTCCAACAAGGCTTGGTCACGCATCAAAGCAGACAACTCGCTTTTAAGTTCCGCTAACTTATTCGACAATCCGGATAATCCAGTCGCACTCCCCCCATTAGGAACTTTGGTAGATGTAATAGTTACAGTTCCATCTGGACGCGAAATCGTAGTAAAAGTATAGGTATCATATGCAAACGCAGCTGTAAACATCAAGTCATACAAAGCGTCGGCATACATATTATCTTTCATTGTCATTAATGCCAACTCAACCTCAGCCAAAGCAGATTCATAAGCTAAACGGTTCTGTTCTGTTTTAGCTTGAAGATCATACATTTTAGCTTTGAACAATTCTGCACTTTCTTGCATTTGTTGCTTGATTTCCTGAATCTTCTTATTGTTCCTTTCAGTTTCCAAAGCAGTTTTTAACGCCTCTTGATTTGCCTTCTCCGTCTCATAAGCAGCCTTAGCTTTCATCCACTCAGCCTCTGCCATACGGAATTCATATTCTGCTTCCTGCACCTTTACTTTTGCACGCAGCAATTCAGCTTTTGCCCCGCGCAGTTCAGTGATACCCGCCGGTTCCTCAGTGTCGATACAACTGGTGAATGTTGCAGTTGCCCCACTCATTAGTAGAGCAGCTACGAGATAAGTCCATTATCTCATACCATTTGTTTTTAAATAGGTTAATAAAAAACTGTTTGTTATGTAAGTGATATTTCTAAATATCCAAAATAAACATAGGCTGCAAATTCATCACATAAAGCAAGATTATAATCAACACTTACAAGAAAGAATGTTTTTCATCACGCGTTTCTTCAAGCCACCCATTCGTTAACAATCATTTCACTCATCCGCACTATCATTAACACTCATTTGCGCCTTATGCCGACAAATATAAAGTATTCATTTTAGAAAAACAAGAAAACAGTCATAAAAAAACGAGATCATTCGAATTACAATATAAGAAATTACGATTTGTCACGGTTTTCCATGACACACACAAAAGACACATGTACAACTTTTAACTATTCAAAAAAGAATGTATAAACACGAATAAATCATCTTATCCACAAATATGCGTATTTTAGTAATAGAATTTATTGTACAAAATACAATTATACATATGTTTTATAACATGGTTTATAAACATATACAATGTTCGAATATATTATCAACATAGACCAATAATCGCGAAAAGCAGCATAATAACCATAGAAAACAAACATTCAATCACAAAAAGGAGACCAAGAGACATACCACCAATACTGAATATGACAACCGCATGACGGTAATCTCGCATACTAAGAAAAGACAAAGACACCATATTAATATATACATCCTAACAACCCTTTCACAAACAAGCGACAGAACATACACAACCAGCCAACAACTTTCCTACCCTCTAACAACAAGACATGCACATCCTGCATCCAGCAAAAAACTGCCATCAAGACGACCACCTGACGGCGTGCAGACAATGGCATGGCGGAATCGCCCCACCCTATCAAGCTTTAAATTAATTGCGGAAATATTTCTCTATTCGGCAAGAATTCACTTTCTTTGTAGCATGTTTTAAAGTATAACCTACGATTAAAAAAATAAAGTTATGAAGATTTCACACATTGAGCATCTGGGCATTGCCGTAAAGAGCATCGAAGAAGCCCTGCCGTATTACGAGAACGTATTGGGTCTGAAGTGTTACAACATCGAGACTGTCGAGGACCAGAAAGTGAAAACGGCCTTTCTGAAAGTGGGTGAAGTAAAAATCGAACTGCTGGAACCGACTTCACCGGACAGCACCATTGCCAAATTTATCGAAAAGAACAACGGTAACGGCGGCATGCACCACCTGGCATTCGCCATCGAAGACGGCGTGGCCAACGCGCTGGCATCGGCCGAAGCCGCCGGCATCCGCCTGATAGACAAGGCTCCGCGTAAAGGTGCCGAAGGACTGCACATCGCTTTCCTGCACCCGAAATCCACGCTGGGCGTACTGACAGAACTTTGCGAGAAACCGGAATAAAGGAGTGACGAGCTACCAGCGACAAGTGACGAGCGAATTTTATACGGACGTTGAGACTTGTACCTCGTAGCCCCGTAGCCTGTAATCAAACAAAAAATCATACATTACTAAAATTCTAATAACGATGAGCAATCAATTAGAGAAAATCAAAGAGCTTATCGACCGTCGCGCCGTAGCGCGTCAGGGCGGTGGCGAAAAGGCTATTGCCAAGCAACACGATAAAGGCAAGTACACAGCCCGTGAGCGTATAGCCATGCTGCTGGATGAAGGCAGCTTCGAAGAAATGGACATGTTCGTAGAACACCGCTGCACCAACTTCGGCATGGAGAAGAAACACTATCCGGGCGACGGCGTAGTAACCGGTTGCGGCACCATCGAAGGCCGCCTGGTGTATATCTTCGCGCAGGACTTCACGGTATCGGCCGGCTCGCTGTCCGAGACCATGTCTCTGAAAATATGCCACATCATGGACAAGGCCATGAAGATGGGCGCACCGGTCATCGGATTGAACGACTCGGGCGGCGCACGCATCCAGGAGGGCATCAACGCTTTGGCCGGCTACGCTGAAATCTTCCAGCGCAACATCCTGGCTTCGGGCGTCATCCCGCAAATCTCCGGTATCTTCGGCCCCTGTGCCGGCGGTGCCGTTTACTCCCCTGCCCTGACCGACTTCACACTGATGATGGAAGGTACGTCATACATGTTCCTGACCGGCCCGAAAGTAGTAAAGACCGTGACGGGCGAAGACGTGAGCCAGGAAAACCTGGGCGGAGCCAGCGTACACTCCACCAAATCGGGTGTAACACACTTCACAGCCGCTACGGAAGAAGAAGCCCTGGCCCTGATACGCAAGCTGTTGAGCTACATTCCGCAGAACAACCTGGAGGAACCGCCTTACATTGACTGCACCGACCCCATCGACCGTCTGGAGGACTCGCTGAACGAGATAATCCCCGACAGCCCCAACAAGCCTTACGATATGTATGAGGTCATCGGCGCCATCGTGGACAACGGCGAGTTCCTGGAAATCCAAAAGGACTATGCCAAGAACATCATCATCGGCTTCGCCCGCTTCAACGGCCAGTCGGTGGGCATCGTGGCCAACCAGCCGAAGTACCTGGCCGGTGTACTGGACAGCAACGCTTCACGCAAAGGCGCACGCTTCGTCCGCTTCTGCGACGCCTTCAACATTCCTATCGTTTCACTGGTTGACGTACCGGGCTTCCTGCCGGGCACAGGCCAGGAATACAACGGTGTCATCCTGCACGGAGCCAAGTTGCTTTACGCCTACGGCGAAGCCACCGTGCCCAAGGTAACCGTCACCCTGCGCAAATCCTACGGCGGTTCGCACATCGTGATGAGCTGCAAGCAGCTGCGCGGCGACATGAACTACGCTTGGCCTACGGCTGAAATTGCCGTGATGGGCGGTGCGGGCGCCGTAGAGGTACTATACGCCAAGGAAGCCAAAGAGCATGAAAATCCGGCCGAATTCCTGGCAGAGAAGGAAGCCGAATACACCAAGCTGTTCGCCAACCCGTACAATGCGGCCAAGTATGGCTACATTGACGATGTTATCGAACCGCGCAACACGCGCTTCCGCATCATCCGTGCCCTGCAGCAACTGCAGACCAAGAAGCTGACGAACCCGGCCAAGAAGCACGGCAACATTCCTCTCTAATTCCTAACTTATAAAGAACATTACAATGAGAAAAGTGAACATAGGAATATTCTTTTCATTGCTGCTGACGTTGGGGATTTGCTCCTCATGCGGAGTCGAAGGGGAAAGCAAGTTGATACTGAACGAAGTGCTGGTAGACAACGAGACCAATTTCCAGGACGACTACGGCGTACAAAGCGCGTGGATAGAAATATTCAACCAGTCATACGGCTCGGCCGACTTGGCAGGATGCTACCTGAAGCACTCCAGCCAGCCCGGCGACACGGCCGTGTATTTCATTCCCAAAGGCGACGTGCTGACCAAAATCGCACCGCGCCAGCACGCCTTGTTCTGGGCGGACAACAAACCCAACCGCGGTACCTTCCACACCAATTTCCTGTTGGATAAAGAAAGTTCCAACTGGATAGGCCTGTATGATTCCGGGAAGAAACTGCTGGACGAGATCACCGTCCCTGCCGGTTTGCTGAAAGCCGACCAATCGTATGCCCGTGTGGACGATGCTTCCGCCAATTGGGAAGTGAAAGACGAGTCACCCGAAAAATACGTTACGCCCAGCACCAACAACAAGACGCTGGACAAGAACGTGAAGATGGAGAAATTCGAGCAACACGACAGCATAGGCATCGGTATGGCTATCACAGCCATGCTGGTGGTATTCGTGGGCCTCATCTTGCTCTACGTTTCCTTCCGCTTTATCGGCAAGGCCTCGGTAGCCATGAGCCGGAAGAGAGCCATGGCCGCCAAAGGCATTACGGACAAGGCAGAAGCCAAGGAGAAAGAACTCGGCCAGGCTCCGGGCGAAGTATTCGCCGCCATCTCCATGGCCCTGCACGAGATGCAGAGCGACGTACACGACGTGGAGGAGACCGTACTGACCATCACCCGCGTGAAACGCAGCTACTCGCCGTGGAGCTCGAAGATATATACCCTGCGCGAGACACCGCATAAAAAGTAACATCACCCTTAACAGACTGAACAATGAAAGAATATAAATACAAAATCAATGGCAACCCCTACAAAGTAGTCATTGGAGACATTGAAGGCAACATTGCCCACGTTGAAGTGAACGGCACCCACTACCAGGTAGAAATGGAGAAGGCGCCTCAACCCAAAACAACCGTCATCAAGCCCGTCGTAAGACAAGCCGCCACCACACCGGCCGCACCGACCACGCAAGTGGTGAAACCCGCCGCCGCCTCTGCCGGCAAGTCGGGCGTGAAGTCACCGCTGCCCGGTGTCATCCTTGAAATCAAGGTGAACGTCGGTGATACGGTGAAGAAAGGCCAGACTATCATCATCCTGGAAGCCATGAAGATGGAAAACAACATCAACTCCGACCGTGACGGAAAGGTGACCGCCATCAATGTAAACAAAGGGGACTCTGTTCTCGAAGGTACTGACCTCGTAATCATCGAATAATATGGGAGAATTTATAGATTTTATTGGAAACAACCTTGCCGACTTCTGGACCTATACTGGTTTTGCGAATGCCACAGCGGGACACCTCATCATGATTTTGGTGGGTCTGTTCTTCATCTACCTGGCCGTCGCCAAGGAGTTCGAACCGATGCTGCTTATCCCCATCGGCTTCGGTATCCTGGTCGGCAACATACCTTTCAACATGGAGGCCGGACTGCAGGTCGGCATCTATGAACAAGGCTCTGTACTCAACATTTTGTATCAAGGCGTGACATCCGGCTGGTATCCGCCGCTCATTTTCCTGGGCATCGGTGCCATGACGGACTTCTCGGCGCTGATTTCCAATCCGAAGCTGATGCTGATCGGCGCAGCTGCCCAGTTTGGTATCTTCGGAGCTTACATGATTGCGTTGGCCATCGGGTTCGACCCCATGCAAGCCGGTGCCATCGGTATTATCGGTGGTGCAGACGGTCCTACGGCTATCTTCCTGTCGTCTAAGCTGGCTCCTAACCTGATGGGTGCCATCGCCGTATCAGCCTACTCTTACATGGCACTGGTGCCGGTTATCCAGCCCCCCGTCATGCGTCTGCTGACCACAAAGCACGAACGTCTGATCCGCATGAAACCGCCTCGTGTAGTTTCTCACACGGAGAAAGTGATGTTCCCCATCATCGGTTTGTTATTGACATGCTTCCTGGTACCATCCGGTCTGCCTTTGCTGGGTATGCTGTTCTTCGGAAATCTGTTGAAAGAAAGTGGTGTGACCCGCCGTCTGGCCAATACAGCCAGCGGCCCGCTGATTGATACCATCACCATTTTGTTGGGTCTGACAGTAGGTGCCTCTACACAAGCGTCTGAATTCCTGACAACCGACTCTTTGTGGATTTTCGGACTCGGTGCGGCATCATTCTTTATAGCCACCGCTTCAGGCGTACTCTTCGTGAAGTTCTTCAACCTCTTCCTGAAGAAAGGCAACAAAATCAACCCGCTTATCGGTAACGCCGGTGTATCAGCCGTACCCGACTCAGCCCGTATCTCACAGATTGTCGGCCTGGAATATGACCCGACCAACTATCTGCTGATGCACGCCATGGGTCCGAATGTAGCCGGAGTTATCGGATCGGCTGTAGCTGCCGGTATCTTGCTGGGCTTCCTGATGTAAAGCAACTCATTCCAATCGATAGAAAAGAGGATGCGTCATACGATGCATCCTCTTTTTGTTTCTATGATTGTTAATCAAACTCAAAATATCTACGAAAAAATCACAATTCTACGATTTTTAAGTATATTCGTAGCATAAAAACATTTAAAGATATTCCTATGGCAAAGCAAATCCTTTTTTTCTGCCTGCTGTGCATGGGGTTGACAGCGACAAAAGCGCAAACAAACGCCTATAATGACATCCGGGAAGCCATGAACAACTACGACTACGAAAAGGCCCTCCTGCTGATAGACAAGGAAGTACCCTCCACGACCCTACTCTATCAGAAAGGCAAAGCCCTGAAAGAACTGGGACGGGACAAAGAGGCCCTCACCGTATTCGAACAACTCACCCGACAAGATTCACTGAATCCACGAGCCTACATTGAAACCGCTGAATGCTACAAGTCACTGGGCAAGTTTCAGCCGGCCCTGCAATGCTATGGACGGGTGATTGAGCTGAATCCTCAAAACAAATATGCCCGTATCCAATACATCGGCCAGCTGCTGAACCTTCATAAATACCAAGAAGCATTGGGTGAAAGTAGCGCCCTGGCCGAACAGGACAGCTCGGCCACTGTGCTCCATCTGAAGGCCCAAAGTATGGAAGGACTCTACTCAGACCCCAACATCCAGACAGGCGCCTATCTGGAGATACACGACCGCTATCCGGATGACTACCTGGCAGCCTCGAAGCTGGCCAGTCTCTACATCCGAAGCAATTACTACGACTACGCCATCGAAACCTGCGAGAACTACCGGAAAACGGACACAACCAACGCAACCGTCAACCGACTGGAGGCCCAGGCCTACTGCCTGAACCAGCAATATGAAAAGGCATTGGAACGGTACAGCCCTCTGTTGGCCCAAGGAGACAGTTCGTTTTACAACTGCTACTACGCAGGCATCAGCCACTATGCCTTGAACCAGCCCTACGAAGCCCATGACTTGCTGGAAGCTGCCCGCAAGTTGGCACCCGAACATGTGGACGTACTCTATTTCCTAGGAAAAACTTGCTCCAAGACACTTTGGAAAGACAAAGGAGTAGAATATCTGGAGGAAGCCATCCGTTTCTCCTTACCAAAAGACAGCGTCATGGCAAAGCTTTACGGAGGACTGGCCGACTGCTGTAGAGAGGCTGCCGAACCCCGCAAACAGATAGCAGCCCTGATGCAGCAATACAAATATGACCCGAAAGCCCACTACGTGCTCTACAAAGCAGCCTTCACATCCTACTATCACCTGAAAGACCTACAGGCAACCGAAAAATATCTGGAAGCCTACCTCAAAACCCGCCCCGAAGGAAGCAAAAACCAACCGCAGGAGATGACGAAAGATGGAGACGTCGTCTACAACGAAAACAACCGCTACGATTCCGCCGAAGCCTGGCTGGAAAAGCTGAAGAAGAATAAGAAAGTGGAAGATTTCTTCCAAGGGAAAACGGTTATAAAGACAAACAAGACAACCGACAAGTAACAAGAAAGCAAACGTTTGCATAATATAAAAGAAAGTGACTGGCGGAGAGACATCGGGTTTCTCCGCCAATTGTTTTATCTTAGCCACACGAAAACAACCGTAAAATTACTATCATGAAAAAGAAAGTTTTTTCACTCCTCGGAACCATGCTGCTGTCACTCACAGCCTATGCAGCACCCCACATCAACAAAATTGACCCACCCTTCTGGTATACAGGCATGCAGAACCCCGAGCTGCAGCTGATGGTCTATGGCGAAGGCATCGGCGACGCACGGGTCGCGGTGGACTATCCCGGCGTATCGGTGAGCAGTATCGTGAAACTGGAAAGCAACAACTACCTGCTGGTATACTTGAACCTGGACAAAGACGTGAAGCCCGGCAAAATGCAACTCACCTTCAGCCAGGGCAAGAAGCAGACCGTACAGGAATATGAGCTGAAAGCACGCGCCATGAAAGGCTGCGAGCACAAAGGGTTCGACGCTTCGGACGCCCTCTACCTGCTGATGCCCGACCGTTTTGCCAACGGCAATCCGGACAACGACCAAGTGGAAGGCATGCTCGATGCCAAAGTAGACCGTAACGATCCGAATGCCCGCCACGGTGGCGACCTGGCCGGTATCGAGCAACATCTGGACTATTTCACCGACCTGGGCGTGACGGCCCTGTGGTTCACCCCCGTACTGGAAAACAACATGCAGGGCGGCAGCTACCACGGCTATGCCACGACAGACTACTACAAGGTAGACCCTCGCTTCGGCACCAACGAAGAATACCGCCAACTGATATCCAAGGCACACCAACGTGGCATTAAAATTGTGATGGACATGATCTTCAACCATTGCGGTGTAGACCATGCATGGATCAAAGACATGCCTTCGAAGGACTGGTTCAATAACTCCGATTATCAGAACAACTTTGTGCAGACATCCTTCAAACTGACTTCACACGTTGACCCCTATACTTCCCAGTACGACTTCAACCAGATGAACGACGGCTGGTTTGTTCCCACCATGCCCGACCTCAACCAGAAGAACCCGCATGTGCTGAGATACCTCATCCAAAACAGCTTCTGGTGGATTGAATACGCCAACATCGACGGTATCCGCATGGACACCTACCCCTATGCTGACTACGACAGCATGAGCCAATGGATGAAGGAACTAAACGAAGAATACCCCAATTACAACACCGTGGGTGAAACATGGGTTACCGAACCCGCCTATACCGCGTGGTGGCAGAAAGACTCCAAACTCTCGGCTCCGAAGAACAGCAATTTGAAAACTGTGATGGACTTCAGCTTCTTCGATAAGATAAATATCGCCAAGAACGAACAAACTGAAACCTGGTTCAAGGGACTGGACCGCGTATACAACAACTTCGTTTATGACTTCCTCTATCCCAATCCTGCCAGTGTATTGGCATTCATCGAAAACCACGACACCGACCGCTTCCTGGGTGAAGGGCAGAACCTGCCCATGCTGAAACAAGCCACTACACTGCTGCTCACCACGCGCCGCATCCCGCAGCTGTATTACGGTACGGAAATCATGATGAATGGGGTTAAGACCAAAAGCGACGGCTACGTACGATGTGATTTCCCCGGCGGATGGGCCGGCGACAAACAGAATGCCTTTACGGCTGAAGGACGCACCGATCTGCAAAATGAGTGCTACAATTTCTACAAGACTATCTTGAACTGGCGTAAAGGTAACGACGTCATCGCCAAAGGCAGTATGACACAATTCATGGTACAGCACGGAGTCTATGCCTACGCCCGCCAGTATGAAGGCAAGACTGTATTCGTCATGCTGAACGGTACGGACAGCGAAACTACCCTGCCGCTAAAATTCTACAAGGAAATCCTGAAGGATGCGAAACAAGGTAAAGACATTCTGACAGGCCGCACCATCAGCTTCTCCGAAGACCTGAAGATGGCGCCGCGCGAATCGCTGGTCATCGAACTGTAAAAGAAGCCCCCGTTACATGTAAGGAGGACGTTCCAACAAAAGTTTTCGAACGTCCTCCTTCCTTGTTCTATCCGTAGTCACTCCATAATGCGCAACACTACATTCTTCCGTTCAATTGTGAAGAAATATAAAAAACGACAAATTCCTATCCACTCAATCGAACAAAATTTCCTCATTCTGTGTGTTTAGAAAGCAGAAACTAAAACCCAGACAAGGAGGATGACCCAATTTATAAAACTATTTTCCATGGCTGCCTGTTGCATGCTGCTATGGACTGCCTGCAACGAAACCGACGAGTACACCACTATCGGCAACGAAAATTCTTTTCATTTGTTTTGTTCCAAATCGGCATGGGACTCGAATACCCGTGCCGTGACGGACGAAACTGGCCTCGGAAACTTTTCGGAGAATGACCGCATCGAAGTAAGAATTACTTCCGGACAGGCTTCTACCGTCCGTGATATGGAATACAGCAACGGGCAATGGACTCCCACGCTGAACCGCAGCGACTACGGACAAGAAGCGTTGTCACTGTCCGCACTCTTTCCCGTCCTGCCGACCGACGGCAATGATGATGCCGCTCGCTACCTCAGCCTGCCGACAGACCAGAACAGTATAGACTATTACGAAACGGCTGACATACTTTTCGGACAAACGGAGGTATCTGCCGGGCAGTCATCGGCCACCCTATCATTCGGACATGCCCTACACCGCTTGTGCATCAACCTGAAAGGTACTATCCCCGCCGACCTCCAAATCGAAGTCCGCAGCCGCACGGAAGGCGTCATTTCCCTAATAAACGGCACCGTTATACCGAACGATGACCATACCATAAACTGGATAACCCCATTGAAGCAAAACACCACTACCTATACAGCTATTATCCTACCCCAGAATGCCTCTATCTATCATGGTACAGAAGGCTTGCTCCGCCTGACCAGTGGTGGAAAAAGCGTCGTATATCCGCTCAACGCAAGCATACAGAATTTTCTGCCCGGCATGCAGACCCAGCTGAACCTGACTTTGAAACCCGGAGAAGAAGTGGACCTGGACTTCTGTAACCAGAAATTATGGGTATATGGCATCAGTTCACCTGTATTTCCCGGAAAAGAAAACATCAAGACCTACCCGGTATGGGCAAGTGAATTTGCGGAAGGAGAATGGTTGCGTTATGATTATGAGAAAATTGATTTACCCAACGAGGTGAACTACCTGACATGGAAAGAAGGCTGTGGCTGGTTCGACTGCAACAAGACCTTCAACTACGATGGAGACGGACAAATGTGCTGGGCAGCAACTGCCTCCAACCTGATACACTGGTGGCTGTCGTCCATACGTCGAAGCCTACGAAAAGAAGTATGGCGGTGAACCTTGCCCTAAGGAATACAGGAAAATGACCGAACAAGACCAGCAACACAGCGATGTGTTCAACTTTTTCAAACAATGTTACCCCAATATCGGAAGCTGGGAAACAGGAGGTGTGAATTGGTTCATAAACGGTGACAAAACGAACCTCAACTACAGCTATAACGAAACATTTCCCGGATACTTCCATGAAGTGTTTTCCAAAGATACACCTGTCGCAAAAGAGATAAAGAATACCTCCAAAAAAAATTTCAACCAATGGATAAAGGACGCTTTCCGCAAAAACAACGCCATCGGTTTCTCTGTCTATGGATTTACCGGTCCTAACGGCCGACTTCATGCCATGACCATTTGGGGAGCAGAATTCGACCAAGAAGGAAACGTAGCCTTTATATATTTCTGCGACAATAACCTAAGTGAGGATGAACCTAATCATGGCTCACTCAAGAGGTACAAGGTAGTCTATACGGATTCAGACATTCAAGGTACTTACATCATGCCGCTGGACTATAATGACGGAACGCAACCCTCCATCAAATCCCCGGTCTGCTCCGTCACCCAAGTAGACCTGCGACAGGACATCTGGCAGACTGCCTTCCCCGAAATAGATACAAAAAAATAGAACGAAAAAATAATAAAAAACAATGAAAAAGAATTATCTGTACGTACTGCTGGCCGCATCACTGACGGCCGCATCCTGCTCCAATGAATTACCGGAAAATGTGCCCGCCTCAGACGGAGTAATCCACATCGAAGCCAACGTATCTCCGCAGACCCGTTCACCACAGCTCGACAGTAACGGAAGCGGCACTTTCGCTAAAGGTGACGGATTGTCCATCTTTGTAGCCGGGAACGGAACAACAGTTACCGCCAACTATGCCTATGCCTCGGACCTCCTCACCTGGAGCCAACTGGGTTTTCCGGAAGACGTGAAGCAAGTGACATTTGCCGCCTGCTACCCCCAGCCCACCACTGTCAAAGACGGAACCTTCGAATTCAATACCCTTACGGCACCTGAGAAAGACCTGTTGCTGGCACCGGCACAACCGGTATCGGTCGGTACAGCCGAAACTGTCCGCCTCACCTTCGGACATGCCCTACACAATCTTAACCTGAACTTCGTACCGGGAAACGGCTATACAGACAGTGACATCCGCTCGCTCACACTCGCCTGCCAAGCCAAAACCACCTGCGTGGTGGATGCTGCTCAGGGAACAATCCAGAAAGTGAACGAAGAAACTGGCGACTACCAGGCTACAGGAAACACAGCCTCGTTCTACCTGGTACCGCAGGCTACGGATGCCATCAGCCTGACCATCGGCATACAGAATGAAAGCAAAAAAAATAACCCTCGACAACCTGCTCCAGCAATTGGGTTCCCAGCAGACGGAACTGCAGGGAGGCAAGCGTTGCTCGCTCACACTGAAAGTAGGCCGCGAGGGCATTACCATCGAAGGCGCAACCATTGGTGCCTGGGGCGACCAGGTGACAGCCGACGGTGAGGTAGTAATAGGCTGACAACCCGTCACCAGACTACCTTGGCATCGGAAATGACACCGTCTGCCGCATCTTCAGACGTAAAGGTAGCTCCCCTGTACTGCACACAAAGCATCACAAGCGGTTCCGTACCTTTGTTACGGACTGAACGCAGTCCGGCGGGAGCCACCCTTACTACACTACCTTCGGCCACCGGAAATATCTGTCCGTCTACCTGAAACTCACCCTTGCCGGAGAGGAAGAAATACAATTCCTCATGGGTCTTGTGGGTGTGCAGGAAACCGGTCTCCGTCCCGGGAGCAAACGATTGGAAGGAGAACTCGGCTCCAGTGGCCTGCAACGCCGCCCCTCCAAACACTTTACCGGGAATTTTCACATCCGGCCCCAACTGCAATACATATTCGCCCAACTCATTCAGTTTGCCTACGCTGATAGCGCTAAAATTCTTTGCTTCTGCAATTTTCTCAATCTGTTTCATACTACATTATTTTAAACGGTTCATTTGTTTCGAGTGCAAAGTTATCCATTAAAAATCTATTTATCAAGAAGTTACATTTTCATCCTATACTAACCTTTTCCTCTCTTTTGCAGAAAATCAGGCTGTTGCGTCAGCATAATAAAACGAAAAAATATCATGCCGCTTCACGACATACAATCGGAAAAAAGTATTAGCTTTGCCTGCAAAACTCCACCAAACTTATCGGCCATGCAGAAAAAAGAAGAAAAGAATTCAATCATAGAGTTTTGCCCGGTGCGCAACGTCATAGCCCGTTTCGGCGACAAATGGTCTTTCCTTGTCTTGCTTACCATCAACGAACATCAGGTAGTCCGTTTCAACGAGCTGTGTCGGGCCATACCCGACATCTCTCCCCGAATGCTGTCGGGCACACTCCGCACGCTGGAAGCAGACGGACTGATTTCCAGAAAAGCCTATCCCGTCGTGCCACCCAAAGTAGAATACCGGCTGACGGACATCGGCAATTCACTCATCCCGCACATCAACCAACTGACGGAATGGGCTTTGGCCAACATGCAAAAGATTGTTTCGCACCGCAAGCAGTTCGACGAATCGAAATAACTTCATTTACCCCAAAAAACATTAAGCAATACCAATAAGATATGAAAGGAAAACTGATCTTTATTACCGGTGCCACGAGCGGCATCGGTGAAGGTTGCGCCCGCAAGTTTGCAGCCATGGGAAGCAACCTGATATTGAACGGACGGAACACCGAAAAGCTGGAAACCCTGAAACAAGAACTCACTACGCTGGGTGTGGAAGTGCTCACACTGCCCTTCGACGTACGCGACCGACAGGCCATGTGTCAAGCCATAGATTCCCTCGAAGGCCGGTGGAAGGACATCGACGTGCTGGTGAATAACGCCGGACTGGTCATCGGCATGGACAAGGAGTACGAAGGTTCGCTGGACGAATGGGACGTGGTTATCGACACCAATATCAAGGCCCTGCTGGCCATGACACGCATGATAGTGCCTGGCATGGTGGAACGCGGATGCGGACATATCATCAACATCGGCTCCATTGCAGGCGATGCGGCCTATGCCGGCGGCAGCGTCTACTGCGCTACGAAGGCTGCCGTCAAAGCCCTGTCCGACGGACTGCGCATCGACCTGGTGGATACGCCTCTGCGAGTGACAAACATCAAGCCCGGCATGGTGGAAACCAATTTCTCCGTCATCCGCTTCCGCGGCGACAGGCAGAAAGCCGATGCTGTATATGACGGTATCCGCCCATTGACGGGTGACGACATTGCCGACGTAGTCTATTATGCCGCATCAGCCCCTGCCCACGTACAGATAGCCGAAGTATTAGTAATGCCTACCTATCAGGCCACAGGAACAGTCTGCTATCGGCAGAAATAAGATCATCGACGCCAGGACTGACGCAGCACATTTCCTGCTATTCCTGTTTTAAAGAGAGAAGGTGTGTCAAAATGAAAGATAATATCTCTCAATGTTGACACACCTTCGTCATAAAATCTAAGGCCTCTACAGCGGCCTCCACCCATTTTACATTTGATAGAACGCCGATAATTCGACTATCTCACCACTTCGGTAAATTCAGGCTTGGCATCCTCACCCTTGCCTACCGTCACATAAATAGTTGCTTCGATGTCATTACCTCCAGCATCCTTGCTCCGGGCAGTGAAACGATAGTCGGTACTGCCCGAAGTGGTACGCTTACCCACAGTTACAGGGGTACCCAGCGGATACTGATAGTTGCTGCAAGCAGCATCGAAAATCTTCACATCCTCGGCTGTGACAGGTTGTTGGGCGGAATAATCCGGCAGTTTTTCTACTTTTCCCTCCAGATAGCCGCTCTCTATAAGAAAACGCTCTACTTCGGCAGGAGCCTTGGCAAGGCGGGCATTGCGTACACCGTAGCCCGGCAAGATCTCAGCCTTGGGAAGCGCCTGCTCCAGATCCTTCATGCTGGCTCCTAAGCCACCGCTTCCAAAGGTACAGAAGGAGACAATCTTTTTCCCCGCAAAGTCCGTCTGCTTCACCAGTGAAGCCATCGGCAAGGCATAAGTGCCAAACCAGATGGGATAGCCGAGGAAGATAACATCATAGCCCGACCAGTCGCTCTTCAATGCTTTCAATTCAGGCAGTTCACCGTTTTTCATTTCTTTCTGGCATCGTTCGATGGTTTCCTGATATGTGCCGTCGTAAGGCTGTTCGACCTCGATACGCAACGTATCGGCACCCAGCAAGCGGGCAAACACCTGTGCCACCTGCTGCGTAGCTCCCGTCTGCGAATAGTAAACTACCAAGTATTTCTGCGCCTTCGGAGTAGAGTCCTTCGCCGCATTCTTCTTCTGCGAGTTACAGCCCACCAATGCCAGGAGAGCTGTAAACAAAACCAATCCTTTTTTCATTGTCTTTCAGTTTCTCAAGTTCATAACCATTATATCAAATACTCTGATTACCAAAATAACATTTTGACCGAAAATTATGACAAAGAAGAAGCACGACCTTTGGCACCACTCCAGTTTTGTATTTTATTAACTTAAGTTTCGCAAGTAAAATGTAGCTTTTCAGGCGGCTGGTGTCAGCCTGTCGAAAGCCAGCTTTACTTGCAAAACTTAAGATCTATAATTAACGAAACCGGTATGGAACCTCGCACACACAATGAAAATCTCTTCCTACTTTTCTATTAAAAGGAAAAAGTTACTTATCTTTATCCACCATTTCAACAGATAAAAGATGAAGAACCAGCCTTGCACCATCCGCCCCCTGCATCCGGAAGAAGCACATCTGCTGCACAACTTCCTTTACGAAGCCATATACCTGCCCGAAGGTACTCCTCCGCCGCCTCGCAGCGTCATCCATCTGCCCAAACTGCAAATCTATATCCAAGACTTCGGCACCCAACCCGACGACCATTGCTTAGTGGCCGAAACCTCGAATAACGTTGTCGGCGCCGTCTGGGTTCGACAGATGAACGATTATGGCCACGTAGACGACCACACCCCCTCACTTGCCATCTCCCTGTACAAGGACTTTCGGGGGCATGGCGTCGGTACCCGCCTGATGAAAGGAATGCTCGACCTACTGTACGGTAAAGGCTACCGGCAAGTATCACTCTCGGTACAGAAAGCCAACCCGGCCGTCCGCCTTTACGCGCGCCTCGGGTTTGAAACCGTAAAAGAGACGGAAGAAGAGTATATCATGATATGTAACTTATCAACCCGTCAGGGGCACTGCATCCCCACAGAAGTTTCTGCTATTAACTACCGCTCCGTCACCTCGGCCGACATACCAGAACTAAAAGAACTCTTCCGCGACACAGTGCTGACAGTTAACTCTCGTGATTATACTGCCGAAGAAGTGGCTGACTGGGCTTCATGCGGAAATCGACCAGGCCGATGGGAAGAACTGCTTGCCACCCTGCACTTCATTGCAGCCTGCGATACTGAAGGCCGCATCGTCGGTTTCACCTCTATCCGCAATGACGGCTATCTACACTCCATGTTCATCCACAAAGACCATCAAGGAGAAGGCATCGCCACCGCTCTGCTACAACAGATAGAAGCTTACGCCAAGGAGCACGGTATCCGCGAAATCCCCTCCGAAGTAAGTATCACCGCCCGCCCCTTCTTTGAGCATCGAGGCTATACCGTCGAACGTGAGCAACAGGTACAGGCCAACCGACTACAGCTGACCAACTATGTAATGAGAAAAGTCCTGCCTTCTCCACTGACTACTCAAACTGAGAATAAGCAACAGACTGCACAGCAATCAAACTGCATCACGCCCCGATACCGTCTGCGGCCATGGGAAACATCCGATGCGCCCTCATTGGCAAAATATCTGAATAACAAAAAAATCTGGGATAACTGTCGCGACCGTCTCCCCTTCCCTTATACGGAAGCAGATGCCCGTTCTTTTATCGACCATGCAACAAACCTGCAAGAGCCAAGCGAATATTGCATCGAAATAAACGGTGAAGCCGCCGGCAATATCAGCTTTATGCGGGGAACGGATGTGGAACGTTTCAATGCCGAAGCCGGCTACTGGTTGGCAGAACCCTTCTGGAACCAGGGCATTGCCAGCAAAGCCTTGTACGAAGCCTTGCGACATTATCTGGCTGCGACAGACGTCATCCGCATCTTTGCCAACGTGTATGAAAGCAACATCGCCTCCATGCGGGTACTCGAGAAAGTCGGTTTCCGCAAAGTCGGCATTCTCCGCAAAGCCTGCTTCAAAAACGGTCGCTATATAAATGCCCACTATTTTGAATTACTGAAAGAAGATTTTGTATGAACATCCAACTTATCACCAACGACAAGAAACGTTTCCTCTCCCTCCTTCTTCTAGCCGACGAACAGGAGTCAATGATCGACCGCTACCTGGAGCGGGGAGAACTCTTTGTCATGCACGGCATGCTGGAAGCTGAAGTCATTGCCGTAGCTGTTGTGACAAACGAAGGAAATGGCGTATTTGAACTGAAGAATCTGGCTGTTACACCTGCCTGCCAGCGAAAAGGATACGGGCGGCAGATGGTGGAATACCTTTGCCGACATTACGCAGACGTATGTCACACGCTGCTCGTCGGCACGGGCGAAAGCAAACAGACAATCAGTTTTTACGAAAGTTGCGGCTTCACCTACTCGCATACTGCCGCCGACTTCTTCACCCTCAACTACGACCACCCGATTGTGGAGGACAGAAAAGAGCTGAAGGACATGATTTATTTTCAGAAGGACTTAACCCCCAACTGCTAAGAAGAATAAATCCGGTGATAATACTTTTCCTCCTACCCTTTTTCTTTCTGCTCCACGAACTGGAAGAAATCCTTATGGTATACCCGTGGGTAAAAAAGAACAGTACCACAATGCAAAAACGCTTCCCTAAGGCCAAACGAATTATCCGAAAAATGGAACAAATAACAAGACCCCATTTTACAATAATTGCTTCTGAAGAACTTCTGATTGTTTCCGCCTGCACGTTTGTGAGCCAGCAGACAGGGGACCTAACGGCATGGTATTGCTGCATGGCCGCATTCAGCGTCCATCTTATCGTCCATATCGCCCAATTTATCGTATAGCGTAGATATATTCCAGCCATTGTATCTACAACATTATGCCTGCCCTACTGCATTTGGGCAATACGCGACACGCACCAGTTCTTTTCCTCACACGAACTGTTTCTCTGCACAATACTGGGAATATTACTTGGCAGAGTGAACTTGATAGGAATGCATATAATATATCGTTAATCGAGTAGGAGGAAAACGAAGCAGTTTTCTTCCTACTTTCGTTTTCCGACC
>ERZ780167.1359-NODE-1359-length-21753-cov-4.488386_pt1 | contig 21753 bp, 16 predicted proteins | sample MGYA00510982_ERZ780167 | MGnify/ENA primary metagenome ERZ780167 (study PRJEB29588, sample SAMEA2146107) | human gut metagenome | biome: human gut; feature: human-associated habitat; material: faeces | place: Denmark | collected 2008/2010 ... | reverse complement strand
CCGGCCGTGTGGCAGCCGGTGCCATTGCCATCAAGCTGTTAAATGAACTTGGTATTACTTTTACCACCTATGCGAAATCCATCGGTCCTGTGGAAATCCAGTCTTTCTCAGAAGAAGAGATCCGGAACAATTCCCTCTGTATGCCAGACGCCGATGCGGCAGAAAAAGCATCCGCCTATCTCGAGCAGTGTCTCAATAACCAGGACAGTGCAGGCGGTGTGATCGAATGCCGGATCAAAAATGTTCCTGCTGGTCTGGGTGATACGGTTTTTGACAAGCTGGATGCCACTCTTGCTCATGCGATCATGTCCATCGGTGCTGTAAAAGCTGTTGAGATCGGTGACGGTATTAATGTGACACGTCTTACCGGTTCCGAAGACAACGACGGTTTTGTCCAGAAAGACGGCATCATTTCCAAGACCTCCAACCATGCAGGCGGTATCATGGGCGGTATGAGTGACGGCAGTGACATTATCCTCCGTGCCCATATCAAACCAACACCATCGATCAGCCAGCCCCAGTCCACCGTAACCAGCTCCGGCGAAAATCTGGAGCTTGAGATCAAAGGACGCCATGATCCTGTTATTGTTCCACGTGCCGTAGTTGTTGTGGAAGCCATGGCAGCTCTCACCATCATCGATGCACTTTTTGCCAATATGAGCGCACGCATGGACCGCATCCACGAATTCTATCGCAGATAAAAACGCCCTCATTCCCGGCAGATCCGTGGATTCATCCGTAATGCCAAATGCTTTTCCAGCAAAAAACAGACTCAGGGAATCTTATTGCTTATCCCTGAGTCTGTTTTTGTATCCGGATATCTGGCCGTTGCAGTCATTTACCGAAAAGAATTATTTGCAGATGCCATCCACATCTCCCGGCACCGGCCAGATATGGATGCTGTTCGGTGTTTCGATCTTTCTTGGCTTCTCATTCATCATAATAATATTTTTTTCGTAATCTACTGTAAAAACAGTAATACTGTTACTTCCATGATTTGCAATGGCAATATGTTTGTTATCCGGGAAGATCATAAGATCTTTCGGATAATCACCACTGATCGGAAGGGTAAATTTCTTGGTCAGAAGGCCGGTTTCCTGGTCTACCGCATACATGGTTACTGTGTTCTCACCTGCAGTTGTGCAGAAAAGATATTTGCCATCCGCAGAAAGAGACATGCCTGATGCTGCGTTGTGAATCGCATCATTGGCGTCTTCTTTTCCAAGAGTGGTAATACTCTGGAGCAGCTGGAACTCCGGGTTCTTGCCGCTTCCGTCATAGCTGTATACCTTAACCTCATTGCTGAGCTCAAAAAGAAGATATGCAAATCTTCCATCATCACTGAAACGGATAATACGAGGGCCACTCTCTCTCGGGCAGCGGAGGATGTCAACAAGCTCCAGTTTATCTTTCTTCTTGTTGATCCTGTAGATCTTAACCTGATCAATGCCATTATCTACCGCACAGAGATATTTGTTATCCGGTGTGGGGCGGACACAATTTACATGTGGACGGAAGTTACGTTCTGCCACACTTCCAAGTCCTTTATGGAAAACACCGTCCATAACACTTCCCAGACGTCCGTCTTTATGTGTATGTACAACCGTTACCTTACCATCATGATAACCTGCTACATAAAGATATCTTCCGTCTACATCTGTTGCAAGATAACAGCCTCGCATTCCGTTAATATCTACGCTGTTAATACGGGAAAGATCTCCATTTTCATCTCTCTCGAATACAGCCACACCTTCATCCTCGATGGAGTACAGATATTTACCGTTTTTGGAAACTGCCAGATGAGATGCATTGCTGACCTCTACCTCACTGCGCTCTGTCAGTGTTCCGTTCTCTACATCTACATCGTATACCTGAATTCCCTTACTGGTTCCATGGGTATATGTTCCCACGTAAGCCACGTACTTCTTTTTTCCCATAAGCTCTGGCCTCCTGCTTTCACATTCATTACGTATTTTTGTGTTTATTTTATCACAAAGTTTTTTGAAGAACAAGTTACCATCCTACTATCTTTGTGTAAATTCCTGTGCAAAATCATTTTTTTGCGGAAATTACAGTTCTCCCAGGGCACCTCTCATTGCTTCCAGAGTTTCGTCGATCACTTCATCTGTGTGCGCTGTGGAAAGGAACATCGCCTCAAACTGAGAAGGTGCAAGATGAATACCTCGTTTCAGCATTCCCTTGAAATATTTTGCAAAAAGATCCAGGTTGGAAGTTTTTGCGGAAACATAATCTTTTACTTCCTGATCTGTAAAGAAGATACTTGCCAGGGAAGAATCATAATTCACCTGATATGGAAGGCCTTTTTCCTCCACGATCTTTTTCAGACCTCCGTAAAGTTTCTCTCCTTTTACTGCCAGATCTTTATAGACCTCCTGATGCTCATAGAGATATTTCAGCTGTGTAAATCCCGCTGCCATGGCAACCGGATTTCCGCTTAAGGTACCTGCCTGGTATACAGGACCGCACGGTGAGATCAGATCCATGATCTCCTTACGTCCGCCATATGCACCCACCGGCATTCCCGCACCGATAATTTTTCCATAGGTGACAAGATCCGGACGGATACCAAAATACTCTGCCGCTCCGCCAAAGGCAAGACGGAATCCTGTGATTACCTCATCAAAGATCAGCAGACAGTTATGCTCATCACAAAGCTGGCGAAGCCTCTTTAAGAAACCTGGTTTCGGAGGAACTACGCCCATGTTTGCTCCTACTGCTTCCACGATCACTGCCGCCACATTTCCCTCTTCCTGTTTGAGAAGCACTTCCACGCTGGCCGCATCATTGTAGGTTGCAGTCATGGTATCCTGTGTGCAGCCCTTGGGAACACCGACGCTGTCCGGAATACCGCTTGCCATGACACCGGAACCGGCACTTACCAGAAGGCAGTCACTGTGTCCGTGGTAGCAGCCTGCAAATTTGATGATCTTGTCTTTTCCGGTGAAACCTCTTGCCGCACGGATGGCACTCATAACAGCCTCTGTTCCGGAGTTTACCATACGAATCATATCTACATGCGGAATATGCTCACAGATAAATTCTGCAATCTCCACCTCAATTCCTGTGGCGCATCCAAAGCTCAGGCCATTTTCGCAGGCCTTGATCACGCTCTCACGGATTTCCGGGAAATTATGCCCCAGGATCATCGGGCCCCAGGAATCAATGTAATCCACATAACGGTTTCCGTCCACATCATAGATGTAACATTTATCAGCTTTTTCAATAAAACGAGGTGCCTCACCGATGGCTCCGTAAGATCTTACCGGGCTGTTTACACCTCCCGGAATTCTTTTTACCGCACGCTCAAATAACTGTTCTGATTTTGTCATCAGCCGATTCTCCCTTCATCCATAAGTCTTGCCAGAAGTTCTGCATAGTAGGTAAGATAGATCTGTGCGCCGGAACGGAATGCTCCGGTAGCCATCTCGCCTACGATTCTTTCCTCATCAATCCAGCCATTTGCGGCTGCAGCTTTTACCATGGCATATTCACCACTGACACTGTATGCCGCAACTGGTACATTGGTGGCTTCCTTTACCTGCCAGATCATATCCTGATATGCAAGAGCCGGTTTTACCATGATGATGTCTGCGCCTTCCTCAACATCTGTAAGGGCTTCTTTTAGGCCTTCTCTGCTGTTGTGCGGGTCCATCTGGTAACTCTTTCTGTCACCAAAAGACGGAGCAGAATCAGCCGCTTCACGGAACGGGCCATAAAATGCGGAAGCATATTTTACCGCATAGGACATAATCGGAGTTGTATAATGTCCGGCTTTATCCAGGCACTCCCTGATTGCTGCAACACGGCCATCCATCATATCGGAAGGTGCTACCATATCCGCTCCTGCCTCTACGTGGGAAAGTGCTGTTTTTGCAAGAAGATCCAGTGTTTTGTCATTGTCCACATCATGGCCGCAGAGAACGCCGCAGTGTCCATGGGAAGTGTACTCACACATGCATACGTCTGTTACATAATAAAGTTCCGGGAATTTCTCTTTTGCAATGCGAAGAGCTCTCTGAACAATTCCCTCCGGATCATAGGCGCCGCTGCCCACTTCATCCTTATGGTCAGGAATACCAAAAAACATTACACTGCCAACACCTGCTTTGGAAAGCTGCTCCAGTTTATAGGGAAGACGATCCAGGCTATAGCGGTACTGTCCGGTCATGGACGGAATTTCTTCTTCCTTGTTTTCTCCCTCCATCACAAACATGGGATACATAAGAGAAGATTTATCCATTCTTGTCTCACGTACCATCTTACGAAGGTTTTCACTGCCTCTTAATCTTCTTGGTCTTTTTGTCAGTTCCATGATCATTCGCTCCTTTTCATATCCTCCACCAGTTTGACAAGACTGTCAATGGTGGCTTTTTCTGCCATATATGCTTTCATTCCAAAGCTCTCGGCTGCCGCTTTCGTCTGTCTGCCGATGCAAGCTGCCCTGACCTTTGAATAATCCAGTCCTTTTGTTCCCTCCACAAATCCTTTCACAGTGGAAGCACTTGTAAATACCGCACAGCTGATCTGTCCTGTCTCAAATTCCTTCTTTTCATCAATAAGCTGACTCTTTTCGTAAAGAGTCTGATAGGTTGGAATATCCTCAACCTCAGCCCCTGCCTGTGCCAGAAATTCAGTAAGCTTTTCGTTGCCTTTTTCCGCCCGCGGGATGAGAATTTTTTCTCCGCCGGAAAGGATCTCTGAAAGTTCCTTTCCAAGGGTATCCCCGTCATATACAGACGGCACAAAGTCTGCCAGAAGGCCCCTTTCTTTCAGAGCCTTTTTGGTTCCCTCACCGATCACTGCCAGACGGATCTTTCCCATGGCACGGATATCTTTTCCATGGCGGACGAGTTCCTCAAAGAATACCCTCACCCCTGTAGGGCTGGTAAATACAAGCCACTGATAATTTTCCAGGTGATCCATTGCTTCATACAAACGGCTCTGATCTTCCATGGGTACCGTACGGATTGCCGGAAGTTCCAGAACCTCTGCGCCTTTTTCCCGGAGTTTGTCCGCAGTTCTGGAAACTAGTTCTTTTGGCCTTGTGACAAGAACTTTCCAGCCTGCAAGAGGCAGTTCTTCATACCAGCCAAACTTCTCTGCCAACGTACATACCTTACCTACTACAATGATCGCCGGTGTCTCAATTCCCTGGCGTTTTACCTCTTCTTCCAGGGTGGAAACGGTAGCCACGATCCGTTTCTGTCCTGCTGTAGTGCCTTTTTGAAGGATTGCCGCAGGCATATCTTTTTCCATGCCTGCATTTATAAGACCGGCACAGATATCCGGAAGTGCCGACACACCCATCAGAAATACAAGAGTTCCCTTTGTATCAACAAGCGCACGGAAATCAATGTCATATTCTTTTCCGGCTCTTTTATGCCCTGTGATGATGTGGACCGAAGAGCAGAAATCTCTGTGCGTTACCGGAACCCCGTTATATGCCGGTACTGCAATGGAAGAAGTAACTCCCGGAACGACTTCGTAAGGGATCCCATTCTCCCGAAGAAGCTCCAGTTCCTCTCCACCTCTTCCAAAGAGGAATGGATCGCCACCTTTCAACCGCACCACACGAAGCCCCTTCTGCGCCTCCTCAAGAAGCACCTGATTGATATTTTCCTGCCGCATGATGTGGTGACTGGCACGTTTTCCTACATTGATCAGTCTGGCGTTTTCCGGGATTCTCGACAGAACACCCTGGCCTACCAGACTGTCATAGACAACCACATCTGCCTGTTCCAGAACTTTAAGACCTTTTAATGTAAAAAGGCCGATATCACCAGGGCCTGCGCCTACCAGCCATACTTTTCCTGTTTTCATCTGTTTTCTCCTTTTTTCCGAAGAGTTTCCGCAAGTTCCCTGCCCAGGCTTTCCGCATTGGCCTTGTCGCCACGCAATGTTCCCGTAACATAGGAACCGTCTTTTTCATTATAATAAAGTCCTCTGAGATAAAGCTCATCTCCGGAAATTTCTGCATGGGCAGCTACCGGAGAAGAACATCCTCCATCCAGAAGTTTTACAAAGGCACGCTCTGCTCTTCCTGCGGCCCAGGCCTCTTCATCACAGTAACCGTTCAGGAAACTGTAATCCTCACCTTTTCGTCCCTGTACCGCAAGGATTCCCTGGCCTGCTGCCGGAATGATCTCATCGGCTGTAAAATACCGGTTGATCCTGGATTCCAGTCCAAGTCTCTTAAGCCCGGCTGCAGCCAGGATCAGTGCACTGTACTGCCCTTCATCCAGTTTCCGGAGTCTTGTCTGAAGATTTCCACGGATGCTTTTGACCTCCATATCCGGATACAGCTTCTTAAGCTGAAGTGTACGTCTCAGGCTGGAACATCCGAGAGGCTTACTTTTATCCAGCTCGGAAACTCCCTCCGGAAGTACCAGTACATCTCTTGGATCTTCTCTTCTGGAAAAGGCCAGAAGGGGCAGTTCTTCCGGAACTTCCATAGGCATATCTTTCAGGCTGTGCACAGAAAGGATACTTCTTCCATCCATCAGTGCTTTATCCAGTTCCTTTACAAAAAGTCCCTTTCCGCCAACCTTGTCCAGGGTGCGGTCCAGAATGATATCTCCGGTGGTTTTCATGGTAAGGATTTCCACTTCCATTTCCGGATTTTTTTCTTTTATATAATCACGGACCATTTCACTCTGGAGTACCGCAAGTTTACTCTCCCTGCTGCCAATTATAATCTTACTTTTCTTCGTCTTCATCATCCTGCTCCTTCAGTACCTTTTCCAGCGCTTTCTGAATTTCTTCCCTGACACGCTTTGCCTTTTTGTGGTCAAGACCGCTGGCTGTAACTCCTACTACCATTTCATCTCTCATATAGATACCCGGGAAATAAAAATCACAGGATTCACGGTCGGAGGCTACATTTACATAAATGCCCTCCTCCCTGCAGACACGGTGGATCTCATCATTTAATTTCCAGTCATTGGTGGCCGCAATTACCATATAGGCACTGGCAAAATCAGAACGCTTTACAGGACGGATATGTAAAGTTACTGTCCCGGCTTTTCCAAGATCCATAAGTTCCTGTGTGACTTTTGTCGCCACGACTGTGATATTTCTTGTAAATTTCAGAAGTGTTTTTACTCTTCTGGTGGCAATATTGCCACCGCCTGCCACAACAATATTCTTGTCTGACAGATCAATAAACATGGGGAAATATGGTTTATTCTTCATAAAGTTTCTCCAGTCCTTCCACACATTCCAGAAAAACATCCTGGTTCAGACTGTCACGAAGTCCGAAGATCAGTTTATTCACAACCTTTCCGGCTGCCGTATCCACTGCTTTTTTCAGCTTCTCCCTGTCTGAATCTTCCATAGGAGTTTTCCGGAATATTTTTTCGATTCTTAAGTTCAGATCTTCCACAGCATCAGCCTTGATTTCCTGAATACGGGGAATAATATCACGGCCATCCAGCCACTGGAAGAATTCTTCCATCTGTTCTTTTACAATTTTTCCTGCTGCTTCCAGGTTATCTGCAAGTTCCTTTGGTGTTTCGCTGGTACGGAAGCTGTCCATATCATAAAGTGTGATATTTTCTTTCTTTCGGATCTCCGGATCAATATCTCTCGGGACTGCCAGATCAATAAGAATCATTGGCCGTTCCACCCGTACATCCTCAAACAGTTCTTCCGTCAGTGTATAGTTGGGACTTGCCGTCGCACTGACAACCAGATCACATTCCGGCAGATAGTCCATTCTTTCCCCATAGTTGATTCTGCTGCATCCAACCGGAATGTTTACCACTCCGCTTCTGTACTGACGGATTGTAACCGTCACATCCGCACCGGCCTCCCTAAGTGTCTGTGCTGCCATTTTTCCCATTTCACCGTTTCCGATTACCATACAGACTTTATTTCTTACATGGTATCCGCCCTCCTCAAGAAAGCGGATTGCCTGATGGATCACAGAAGGATTTCCGTGGGAAAAAGGAACCTCTGTCTTGATCTTCTTTCCTGCAGTTACAGCCATCCGGAACAGCACCTCCAGAACGCTGTCTGTAGTAAACTCTTCCCTTGCAAAACTCAACGCGTCTTTTACCTGGGTAAGGATCTGGTCCTCTCCCAGAATCTGAGATTTCAGTCCGCTTGTGAGATAAAAAAGATGCTCTACAGCCTCCTCATTTTCTCGGCTGATAAAGTATTTTCGGTATTCTTCCCCTTCAATTCCCTTCAGCCTGCAAAGCCACTGATAGAGTTCCGGTTTTTCATTTTCTTCCGTGCTTACCCAGAGTTCCAGCCGGTTGCAGGTTGACAGAATAATACACCCACAGATCCCCGGCTCTTTTTTCAGCTTAAGCAGTGCCTCACCGGTATTCTTCCTGGTGAAGGCAAAAAGAGCTCTGATATCCACAGGTGCCATATTATGGTCAATTCCAAGCATGAATATACTCATGTCTTTCGTTCTCCTTTGTTTCCAGGTGGTTTCATCCACCAACGATATGTCAAGCGAATATTCGCAATTATATAACTGTATTCCCGTACATTTCTCATATGTCCGCAGTCTTTTATAATGATAAACATTTCCGCCCGGAAAGTCAACTACGATTGACAATCCTGTACCCTCCTTTTATAATAACTTCAGGTAGAAAATGCGGAAAATATATTTCAGGATGGAGGAAATCCCTGTATGAATGCAGCTTCAAAAAAAGCAATCCTCATAGTCAGTTTTGGTACAAGCTATGAGAATACCCGTAAACGAACCATTGACGCCATCGAACGTGATATCGCCGATGCGTTTCCTGCCTGTCCGGCCTATCGTGCCTGGACAAGCAAGATGATTATTGCCAAATTAAAAAAACGTGACGGAATCATTATACACACAGTAAAAGAAGCTATGGAACAGATGCTTCTCGATGGAATTACTGATGTGATCGTACAGCCTACTCATGTAATCAACGGAATTGAAAACGACCAGATGAAAGCAGACGCCCTTTCTTTCCGTGACCGTTTTTCAAGTATTGTTTTCGGAAATCCCCTTCTTACCACAGAAGAAGATAACCAGGCTGTTGTCCAGGCTGTTGCTGGTGAGTTTCAGGATATGGACCAGGAAACAGCCCTTGTTCTCATGGGACACGGAACCGAGCATTATGCAAATTCTGTTTATGCTGCCCTGGATTATCGTTTTAAAGATATGGGCCATAAAAATATCTTTCTCGGAACTGTTGAGGCTTATCCTGCCCTGGATTCTCTTCTCCGGGCTGCGGACAGCTTTCAGCCAAAAAAGATTGTCCTTGCTCCTTTTATGATCGTAGCAGGCGATCATGCACAGAACGATCTGGCAGGTGAAGATCCGGATTCCTGGATGAACCGCCTTTCCTCGGAAGGGTATGAGGTAACTCCCGTACTGAAGGGTCTTGGCGAATATCCGAAAATCCGCCAGATTCTCGTAGATCATGTACAGCAGGCCATGGACGCTTCGATCTGATTCTAAACAGGGTATATTTTTTATATCCACCATAAAAAACTGCACCGGAATCCATCTTAGGATCTTCCGGTGCAGCTTTTTTATTTTTATGAAATTACTGGAAATTTTGAAAATTTCTGTTATTTATGCCATTAACTCATCCAGTCTTGCTTTGACAGCAAGGATAAATTCTTTACTGTTCAGTACCTGTACATCTTTCAGGGAAGTGATCAGCGCAAGGTCTTTTGTCATCTTTCCGCTCTCGATGGTATCCAGTGTTGCTTTTTCCAGTTTTCCCGCAAAATCAGCAAGTGCTTCATTTCCGTCCAGCTCTCCTCTCTTGCGGATTGCTCCTGTCCATGCAAAGATTGTTGCCACAGAGTTTGTGGAGGTTTCTTTTCCCTCAAGATGACGGTAATAATGTCTCTGAACTGTTCCGTGAGCAGCCTCATACTCAAAATATCCTTTCGGAGATACCAGCACGGAAGTCATCATTGCAAGAGAACCGAATGCGGAAGAAACCATATCACTCATAACATCTCCATCATAGTTCTTGCAAGCCCAGATAAATCCACCTTCTGCCTTCATAACACGGGCTACGATATCATCGATCAGACTGTAGAAGTAAGTCAGGCCGGCTTCTTCAAATTTATCTTTAAACTCTGCCTCAAAGATCTGCTGGAAAATCTCTTTAAATCTTCCATCGTATGTCTTGGAAATGGTATCCTTGCTTCCGAACCATACATCCTGTTTGGTATCCAGTGCATAATTAAAGCAGCTTCTTGCAAAGCTCTTTACGGAATCATCCAGGTTGTGCATGCCGCGGAGAACACCTGCTCCGTCAAAATGCTGGATCAGTTCTTTACGCTCTTCTCCGTCCTCGCCCTCAAATACGAGATATGCATCTCCCGGTTTGTCAATATAAAATTCTGTATTTTTATAGATGTCACCATATGCATGACGTGCAAGTGTGATCGGTTTCACCCAGTTCTTTACACATGGCTCAATTCCTTTTACTACAATCGGAGCGCGGAATACGGTTCCATCAAGAATAGCACGGATCGTTCCATTAGGACTCTTGTACATTTTTTTCAGATCATACTCTTCCATTCTGGCTGCATTCGGTGTGATGGTAGCACATTTTACTGCAACTCCGTATTTCTTGGTTGCTTCTGCCGCATCAATCGTCACCTGATCATCTGTCTCGTTTCTGTGTTCAAGGCCAAGATCATAATACTCTGTATTCAGTTCCAGATATGGTGTGAGAAGTTCGTCTTTGATGATCTGCCACAGAATACGTGTCATCTCGTCTCCATCCATCTCAACTAAAGGTGTCTGCATTTTGATTTTTTCCATATTATTTTCTCCTTTTGAGGTTTATTCTCCTGTCCGGATTCCAGGTGCTCTTTCCTTTAGAATCTTTCTTTGGCACTTTTACTGTACATTGTACTCATATTTTTCATTTCCGTCAACGCTTTTATGCTTTACCACACTATGTTTATAAGAATTGTATAATAATTTAGTTTTTTATTAATTTTTCACAGTTAAATTTTCCCCACCCCTGCTGATTTCTGGGAAGTCCCATATCATCCGTGCTTTCTCTTAACAACATCTTTATTTCCACGTTGGAAAGCTGCGGCTCTTTTTCCAGAAGACAGGCAATTCCTCCGGATACCAGCGGCGTTGACATGGAAGTTCCACTCTTGATCCGGTACGTGTAGGGAATCCCCGGCGCACAGGAAGTTACACGATTCCCCGGTGCAACCAGATCAGGCTTGCACACACACTCAAACGTAGGTCCTCTTCCGGAAACTGCCTTATTTCCCTGCAGCATATCACTGGATCCTACGGTAATAATCTTCCGGCTGCTTCCCGGTGCTGTCACTGTGCCATCCCCAGGCCCTTGGTTCCCGGCAGCTGCCACTACCGTAAAACCTTTATCCCACAGCTGTTCCACGCCTGCAAGAAGATCCGTCTGTTCATTCATACTGCGCGAAGTTGTTCCTACCGAAATATTTACAATGCGGATATTATAAATTTTTCCAAAATCTTCAATCCACTGAAAAGCCTGAAGTACATCTTCACGGCTGCCATTCCCGAAACGATCCAGCACTTTAAGCGCAACAATGCCACATCCGGGAGCAGCCCCCTTATATCTGCCCTGGGATGCCGTGCCGTCTCCGCCCAGAATGCCGCTGACATGGGTTCCATGTCCGTTATCATCATAGGGACCTGATTTTCCTTCTGTAAAATCACAGAATGCCAAAATACGCCTGCCAAAATCTATATGCGGAAAAATTCCTGTATCCAGTACGGCTACACCGATTCCTTTTCCGGTATATTTTCTTTTATACATAAACAAAAAATCTCCTGCCGGACAGATGATTTCTCTTTAGCTTATTCCGGTTACAGCCCGAAGGCAACTGAAAACCGTTAAAATATCTTTGTGCTTTTTTTCATAGAATGTATAAAATCCAGTATTTTCTCCAATGCTTAACATATCTGAAAAATAAAGGAGGTTTTTCTATGCTTCTCTTTTTTCTTGTATTCTTCGGGATTCAGATATTTATTCTTTTCTGCTGTGCAGCGGCAGGTAACGATGCTGCTTCCCAGGAGCTTTCCGACCAGGAACAGCTTCAGTTTATCTCAGAATGGAAAAAACAGCATCAGAAAAAGGACGTCTGCTGAAGAACGTCCTTTTTACTGTAAAGCAAATGCAAATAGGATATTTTATATGATAATACAAACCAGGCCGCCTTTGCTGTCGTTTACGATCTTCTGCATGGTATCCTGGAGTTTTACCTGGCTTTCTTCACTGATCATGGCCAGTTTGTTTTTGATTCCGTCTTCTACCAGCTGCTGGATGGATTTTCCGAAAATGTTGGTCTCCCAGATGCTTTCTCCCCGGTCCGGGCTTTCCCTGATATATTTTATCAGATCTTCTGCCTGCTGCTCTGTGCCGACAATGGGGGCGATCTCCGTTTCGATTCCTGCCCGTATCATATGAATGGAAGGGCTTTTTGACCGGATCTTTACTCCGAATTTATTTCCCTGGCGGATCACTTCCGGTTCCTCAATGGTGATCTCGGAAAGCTCCGGTACCACGACCCCATAACCAGTACCTTTTACCGCCTCCAGGGCTGCCTGAACTTTTACAAACTGCTCCTTCATCCCGGCCAGTTCTTTCATGGTCTGGATCAGTTCATATTCACTTTCCATGGAAATTCCGCTCATTTCGCTGAGCATCTGATAATAATAAATATCTTTTACTGCAATCCGGACACGGACGGTTCCATCGGAAAGACTGATCTGCTCAAGCAATGTATCTTCTACATAGGGACTCTCCAGACGTATCGATTCTCTGTTTACATCCCGCACATGGGTAAGTCTGGTCATTTTTTCCCGGATTTCATTTAACAGTGCCGCTTTTACTTCATGTTCCGGAGAAAGCATCTCCACCCATTTCGGAACAAACAGTTCAATCTCGCTGACTGGAAATTCATAAAGGATTTTTTCCAGGATTCTGGTCACATCTTCTTTTCTGAGCTGTTCACAGTTCACTGCCAGAACGGATACTCCGTATTTCTCTTCCAGATTTTTTACGATTTTTCCGGTTTCCTCACCGTACGGAGTCTGGGAGTTTACCAGGAGCAGAAATGGTTTTCCCTGGGCTTTCAGCTCTTTTATCGTCTGCTCTTCTGCCGGAATAAAATTTTCTCTGGGAATTTCCCCGAAGCTTCCGTCTGTTGTGACTACAATTCCGATGGTGGAATGCTGGCTGATCACTTTTTCCGTTCCGATGCGGGCCGCATCATGAAATGGGATTGCTTTTTCCTGCCAGGGCGTTTTGACCATCCGTTCCCTGCCTTCTTCCACATTTCCGGACGCATCTTTTACCAGAAATCCCACACAGTCGATAAGCTTTACCCGGATTTTCTGGTTTTCCCCTATGGATACTTCCACCGCTTCTTTTGGAATAAATTTGGGTTCTACAGTCGTGATCATTTTCCCGGCACCGCTTAAGGGCAGTTCATCCTGAAGTTCTGCTTTTTTTCCTTCACTGATCGCAGGCAGTGCCACCAGCTCCATAAATCTCCGGATAAATGTGGATTTTCCTGTACGGACCGGGCCCACAACCCCTATGTAGATATCCCCGCCCGTCCGCGCCTGGATATCACGGTAAACCTGAAAGTTTTCCATATAAAAAAGCCTCCCTGCATATACTGTCCTGTAAGTTCCGGGAACTATCGTCAAGCGGATATTCGCAATCCGCTTCGCTACTTGCTCATAACCAAATAACTGCTCCGCAGTTGATTTGGTTAAAAGACCAGTTCCCGCATACCACAGTATATGCCCGGGAGGCTTCTTATATGCTGCTGTTCACCGGGAACAGCAGCTCTTTATATTTCTTACATCAGTCTTTGATATAGAACTCATTGTGAAGCAGATGATGCTCTTTGCCTTTGAGGAGTCCCTCATAAAGCTCCAGAACCAGCGGGTTCTCATCAGATTTCTTGATGATCATGGTGTTGTCCGCATTGTAAAGGCCTCTTGCTCTTGCTGCCTTGGTCCTGTCACCGGATCTGGTCGGCTGACCGCCACCCATAATACATCCACGGCGGCATGCCATAACCTCAATCAGGTGATAGTTTGCTTCGCCGTTCTTTACACGTTCCATAACGGTTCTTGCATTTGCAAGGCCGCTGGCTACGCATACATTGATATCCATGCCTTTATACGGAACGGTAAATTCCTTGATTCCCTCTTCACCACGGACACCGCACTCTGCGATCTCATGCATGGCTTCCTTGCTGTGATCCGGACTCAGTCTTCGAAGAACGGCCTCGGTAACACCACCGGTAACACCAAAGATAACACCACCGCCGGAACCAAATCCAAATGGCATATCACATGCTTCCGGATCCAGTGTTGCAAAATCAAGACCAAAGTTGTCGATCATGCGGAGAAGCTCTGTGGTTGTGATAACGATATCGGTATCCTGCTCGCCTTCTGTAAAGCTATTTGGCCGGATCGCCTCTGCCTTCTTGGCTGTACATGGCATAATGGAAACCATAACTGTTTTCTTGCCTGCTGCATGCTCCGGATCACGGAAGTATTCCTTGATAACTGCAGACATCATTCCCTGTGGGGAACGGCAGGTGGAGATATTTGGAACGTATTCCTTATACTGATCGGTGATAAATTTCACCCATGCCGGACAGCAGGAAGTCAGGAGTGGAAGGTTCTCGCCTTTTTCCACTCTGTTTAAGAACTCCTTGGTCTCTTCCATAATGGTAAGGTCAGCACTGAAGGTTGTATCATAGACTTCATCAAAGCCCATCTTATGAAGAGCATTTACGATCTTGCCCATTACACTTCTGCCTTTGGCAAGGCCATAATGATCACCAACTGCAACACGGACTGCCGGCGCGATCTGTGCAACCACACGGGTATCCTTATCAGCCAGAGCATCCCATACCTCGTCCATATGTGTACGGATGGAAATAGCTCCTGTCGGGCAGTAAACACGACACTGTCCACAGTTTACACACTGTGTTTCTGTGATCTTCTTGTTAAATGCAGGCATGACCATAGCCTCAGTTCCACGGAACGCAAAACCAAGAGCTCCGATTCCCTGAAGTTCCTCACAGGCACGTACACAGTTACCGCAGAGGATACATTTATTCGGATCACGGATAATGGACGGTGAGCTTTCATCGATCTCATGCTGCTCTCTCGTATTTTCAAAACGAATGTTACGTACACCAAGGCGGTGTGCCAGCTCCTGAAGAATACATTCACCGCTCTTTACACAGGTTGTACAATCACGGCAATGTGCTGCAAGCAGAAGCTCTACGATCAGTTTACGATATTTCTTGATACGGCCGGAGTTGGTATAGATCACCATTCCATCTCTCGGCTGCTCGGAACAGGATGCAAAAGTCCTGCCTCTGTCATCCTCAACTGTGCAGAGACGACAGGCTCCAAATGTGGAAAGCTCTGAATGGTAGCACAGTGTGGGGATATTGATACCGGCATTCCTGATGACTGTCAGGACATTTTTTTCGTCGGTAAATTCTACTTTTCTTCCGTCAATTGTCATTGTACCCATAAGATATCCTCCCTTCTATGCTTCCACATAAACCGCATCAAAGTTACAGTTATCCTTACAGGAACCGCATTTGATACATACGTCGTTGTTGATTACATGTGGATGCTTGATCTTTCCTGAAATCGCACCTGCCGGACAGTTCTTCGCACACTTGCCACAGCCGATACAGAACTCAGGATTGATATGGAATTGACGGAGCGCCGTGCAGACCTTCGCACGGCATTTCTTATCTACGATATGCTCTACATATTCGTCACGGAAACGCTTCAGAGTACTGATGACCGGAAGCGGCGCACTCTTACCAAGACCGCACAGAGCCATACTCTGAACCATGTTTGCAAGTTCTTCCAGCTCATCCAGATCGGAAAGCTCACCTTTACCTGCAACGATCTTCTCCAGGATCTCAAGCATACGTTTGGTACCCTCACGGCAAGGAACACATTTACCGCAGCTCTCACGCTGTGTAAAGCTCATGAAGAAACGTGCAACCTCTACCATACAGGTATTCTCATCCATAACAACAAGTCCGCCGGAGCCCATGATGGCATCCAGTTTTTTAACAGAATCAAAATCAAGAGGATGATCGATCTGATCATCGATCAGACATCCGCCGGAAGGACCGCCGATCTGTACACCCTTAAATGCAGCACCACTCTTAAGGCCACCACCGATATCATAAATGATATGACGGAGGCTTGTTCCCATTGGAACCTCGATAAGACCGGTGTTCTCAATGGAACCGGTAAGTGAGAAGGTCTTGGTTCCAGGGCTTCCCTCTGTACCGATGGTGTGGAACCAGTCAGCACCCTGAAGGATGATCTTCGGTACGTTGGCATAAGTCTCTACGTTATTAAGAACCGTAGGTTTGCCCCACAGACCCTGCTCAACAGTTCTCGGAGGTTTTACTCGAGGCATACCTCTGTTACCCTCGATGGATGCAGTCAGGGCAGAACCTTCACCACATACGAACGCTCCGGCACCACGGTTGATATGTAAGTGGAAATTAATACCGGAACCAAGGATATTATCACCAAGAAGGCCATAAGACTCTGCCTGCTCAATGGCCATTCGAAGTCTCTGTACAGAAAGAGGATACTCGGCACGTACATAAATGTAACCGTCTTCTGCGCCTACTGCATAAGCGGCGATCACCATACCCTCGATCATCTTGTAAGGATCACCTTCCATTACGGAACCATCCATGAAAGCTCCCGGGTCACCCTCATCACCATTACATACTACATAGCGTACTTTCTCCGGCTGGCGTGCTACCTGTGACCATTTCTTGCCAGCAGGGAAACCTGCACCACCACGGCCACGGAGACCGGATTTTGTGATCTCATCAATAACGCCCTGCGGGGTCATCTCAAAGAAAGCCTTCGCCATAGCGGAAAATCCACCTACGGAAATATATTCATCAATAGACTCTGCATCGATCTTACCACAGTTCTCAAGAACGATCCTTGTCTGCTGGTTCAGGAACGGAATATCGCTTGGATGTGGACAGGCCTCATCATTATGACGATAGAACAGACGGTCAACCGGCAGTCCGCAGATCACGGTTTTCTCTACGATCTCGCGGCAGTCATCTACCTGAACATGAACATACTGATAATCATATGGCTCAATTCTCATAAGAGGTCCAAGTTCACATAATCCCTGGCATCCGGTCTTAACGATACCTACATGAGGAACATCCTTCTGCATCTCAACCGCAACACCCTCGATACCTTCACAGAGTCTTGACATTTCTTCGTAAATCTTCTGAGCACCGGAAGCGATACATCCGGTACCGGAACAGACGAGAACACGGCAGGTATAGCCATCAAGATTCTTCTTAACCTCAGCCTGTTTGTTTTTCAGATCTTCCATACTGGTTATACTCATACGCTCTCACCTCTCAATTCATTTAAAAGCTCAACAGCCTTCTCAGGAGTCATTTTCGGGTGAACTTCATCATTTACAGTCAGTGTCGGTGCCAGTCCACATGCACCCAGACAGGAAACAGTCTCAACTGTAAAAAGCATATCATCCGTTGTATGTTTCTTATGGGTCAGTCCAAGCTCTTTCAGCATGGCTTCCTTAACAGGCATGGACTTACGTACATGACAGGCAGTACCATCACATACCTTAATAATGTACTTGCCTTTCGGTTCAAAGGAAAAGTTCTCATAGAAAGTGGCTACGCTGTACGCCTTCGCTTCTTTTACACCAATCTGTTCCGCAACATAAGTAAGAAGCTCTCCCGGGAGATAACGATACTCAGCCTGGATATCCTGCATGATCGGAATCAGTGATGCAGCTTTCCGACCGTAGTGCTCGATGATCTCATCCGTTTTCTTGTAATACGTCTGGTCTAACATTCGGTTCCCTCCTTGTTTCTCATAGATTTTCCACTTGATCAGCCTGCTCCCATTACAGGTTGATACTCTAACACTTTGTCAGTGCCGCGCGTTTATGCAAACCATTATTTTGCACTATTTTTGTGCTTTTAATTATAACTTATATCGTCATTTTCCACAAGTTCTTTTTTCGGTTTTTTCAGAATATATTGAAAAGTTTACAATGGCTTACTGGTTTTGTGTCTATTTTCTCCAAAAAATGTTCAATTTTTAACAGTTATGATAATAAAGGAACAAATTTACTTTATGTTCCCGGTAAAAAACATTTCCTGTTATTGATTTTATTTCTCATTTACTTTAATATGAAAGAAAAGTGCGTGGAAAACATTTTATTAATCTTATTTTGAAAAGGAGAAACTCTATGCGAAATCTCGACACACCAGTTAAACAGATCCGAAGAAAGATTTTTACAGAAATTGCGAAGATCGGATTTGAATCCACGGACGAATCCCTGATCCACGATATTGAATCCATTCCCTACAACATCGTAGAAGAACGTGCGAAATACCGTGAAAGTATCTACCGCGAAAGAGCTGTTGCAAGCGAACGTGTCCGCCTGGCCATGGGCCTTTCTCTCCGTCCGGAGAACCGTTCCGTCCATCTGACCGACGGAGTAAAAGCCAGCAACATTGACGAGAAATATTACGAACCACCTCTTATGCAGGTAATCCCATCTGCATGTTCCGCATGCGAATCCAACAAATACGAAGTCAGCAACATGTGCCGCGGCTGCGTCGCACATCCCTGTATGCTCACCTGCCCCAAAGGCGCCATCTCCATGGTAGACGGCAAATCCTTTATCGACCAGGATAAATGCATCCACTGCGGAAGATGCAAATCCGTCTGTCCCTACGACGCCATCGCCCACAAAGAACGCCCCTGCGAACGCGCCTGCGGCGTAAAAGCCATCGAAAGCGACGAACAGGGACGCGCATCCATCAATCAGGACAAATGCGTATCCTGTGGCATGTGCATGGTCAGCTGCCCATTCGGAGCCATCTCCGACAAATCCCAGATTTTCCAGCTGTCCCACGCCCTTCGCGAAGGAACCGAGATCATTGCAGAAATCGCTCCCGCCTACATCAACCAGTTCGGCGAAGACGTCACCCCGGGCAAATTCCGCTCCGCCCTTAAACAGCTGGGCTTCTCAAACATTTATGAGGTAGCACTGGGCGCAGACATCGGCTGCATCTCTGAGGCACACCACTACGCAAAAGAAGTAGCCACTGGCAATCTTCCGTTCCTCCTCACCTCCTGCTGCCCGTCCTGGTCCGTCATGGCAAAGAAATACTTCCCGGCCATGATCGACAACATCTCCCAGGAGCTGACCCCGATGGTAGCAACCGCCCGCATTGTAAAAAAAGAACACCCTAACGCCAAAGTAGTCTTCATCGGACCATGCGCCTCCAAAAAACTGGAAGCTATGCGCCATTCCGTGAGAAGTGACGTAGACTTCGTAATCACCTTCGAAGAACTCTGGGGTCTCTTTGATGCCAAAAATATCACCCCATCCACCTGCGAAGAACTCCCGGAAGAAACCCAGGCCGCAACCGCAGCAGGAAGAGGATACGCCATCGCAGGCGGCGTAGCCGGAGCCATCGAAAACTGCCTGAAAGAATACTACCCCGATGTACCCGTACACATCGAACACGCAGAAAGCCTTGCCGAATGCAAAAAAGTCCTCACCCTCGCCAAAGCCGGTAAGATCAAAAACTGCATGATCGAAGGCATGGCCTGCCCAGGCGGCTGCGTTGGCGGCGGCGGTCAGCCAATCCTCGACGGCATCGATCTCAACGTCTACCGCGGCGCCGCCCTCTGGAAGATCGACCGCGACATGGACATCCGCTTCAGTCACGAAAATCCGGACATTCTCGATCTCTACCGACTCTATCTCGGCAAACCAATGAGCGAGAAAGCCCACCATCTCCTGCACACCGACCACCACGCCTGGCAGATGCCACGCCACATGGCCGACGACTAAACGAAAAATGCGAACCCATTTTTACTGGGTTCGCATCAGACTGTAGATAAACCCTATTTTGGTATCTAGCCAAAATAGGGTTTTCTCATTTCTTCATAGAAGATCACAAAAAACAGGCAGCCATCCCTCTCAGATAGCTGCCACAGGCGTCCCATGTATGTTCTTCCATTTCCATATCGCCAACTTCTTCAGATTCATCGCAGCATATTTAAGCTTCACCCATTTTGTTACCTGGGCCAAGCCTCTGTACCATGTATACCGCATGCCATGCTTTTCTTTCGCATCCGCAAAGACACGCTCTATTTTCTCCTGTCGCTTCTTGTACAGGTTTTTGTATTTTGGCGTATGTCTGGCGTCTTCTGCCATTTCTACATAGTCGCTCCATATATGCCTGGTGACGATCTTTTCATTCTTCACGTTGCTGGTGCATTGTTCTCTGGTCGGACAGTCTGCACAGATATATCTTCTACTCTTGTATTCTCTGTAGCCGTCACGATTGGTGGTGGCATAATGGAGGGCTTTGTATTCGGGACAGATGACGTCATCATAATAGCTGTCATAGACATACTCATACCATGGATGACCGCCTTTCTTTCCTTTTGGTCTGGTATAGGCGGTGGATAATACTCGCCCACTGGTAAAGATCCTTCTGCAGATCCATGGGGTTTTATAGGCACTGTCTGCAACGACGACTTTGTGGTCTGGGTAATGCTGGCATAACTGGTCATACAGAGGATCGAAAGCAACGCTGTCGTGGATATTTCCTGCTGTGACGACAACATCGAGGATGAAGTTATGGTTATCACATACGGTATGGGCTTCATAGGCAAAACATTTCTTGTGTTCGCCTTTGTGGAAGAGTCCACTTTCAGGATCTGTGGTAGAAATGGTTGCTTCCTTTTCTTCCGGCGGCTCATTGTCGTCATCGTCGAAAGGCTTTTTGCCATGTTCTTCACGGTCTTTATTGACTTCTGCGAGGAGCTCTTTAGCATAACGTTTGGTCTGCTTTGGTACCATTTTCTTAGCTTTTTTCTTTGTGTTGGCACTGGCTTTAATATGAGTGCCGTCAACAAATACTGCCTCTGTATCGAGATAGCCTTCTTCGGCAGCAGTGTTCAGTATCCAACGAAAGACATATTCGATCGTTTTCTGTGAGAAACGATGTTTGAAATTATGGCTGACTGTGGAAAAATGTGGGATAGACTCATTGATGGGGATGCCCAAAAACCAGCGATAAGCCATGTTCATATTGATCTCTTCCAGAGTTCGGCGAAGAGAAGGCAGGCCATAAATGTGTTGAATAAGGACGATCTTAAAAAGGATAACAGGATCGATGCTTGGTCTGCCATTATCTTCACAGTAAAGATCTTCCACGAAATCATAGATCCTATCAAAATCAATGGCAGCATCTATTTTACGAAGGAGATGGTCTTCTGGGACCATGGCTTCGAGACTGACGAATTCAATGACGTTACGTTTATTAGGATATTTAGCTAACATATGAATCACCCCACATACATTTTACTGCATGTGGGGTGATATGACGAGAAAAAGGCCACTGAAAAGTGACCTTTTTCGACAAGCTGATGCGAACCCATTTTTACTGGGTTCGCATTTTTTAGTTATCGTTCAAATTTCATCGGAATATAGCAAATGCCGTCGGTTTCCTGCTCATCGCCCGTCACCGCAAATCCCAAACGCTCATAAATCGGCGCTGCATATAATGAAGCATTGACCGTGTACGCCGGACAAACGCTGTGCGCCAAAAGATGTTCCCAAAGTGCACGACCAATTCCGCGCCCTTGCGCCTCCGCCC
>ERZ780167.1353-NODE-1353-length-21898-cov-3.443758_pt1 | contig 21898 bp, 15 predicted proteins | sample MGYA00510982_ERZ780167 | MGnify/ENA primary metagenome ERZ780167 (study PRJEB29588, sample SAMEA2146107) | human gut metagenome | biome: human gut; feature: human-associated habitat; material: faeces | place: Denmark | collected 2008/2010 ... | reverse complement strand
GTCTGAAACCAATAAAAGCTATTCATTTATGACCATAGCCGTTGATTTTGACGGTACCATTGTAGAACACCGCTATCCCCAGATAGGAGAAGAAATTCCCTTTGCCACCGCTACGCTGAAGATGCTGATGGACGAGCGCCACCGGCTGATTCTGTGGACGGTACGTGAAGGGAAGCTTCTGGAGGAAGCCGTGGAATGGTGCAGGAAACGGGGTGTGGAATTCTATGCCGTCAACCGGGACTATCCGGAAGAAGACATCGCACACACCGGTTTTTCGCGCAAAGTAAAAGCCGATCTCTTTATCGATGACCGCAATCTGGGCGGACTGCCCGACTGGGGAAGCATCTACCGCATGGTGCATGACGGGCTGACCTACGAAGAACTGTTTCGCGAAAACAGTGAACCGGTCCGGCAGAAAAAGAAGGGCTTTTGGGCACGTTTGAAAAAATAATATCCAAATAAGATTTTTGACTTATGTCAATTCATAACCCGCAAAAACCTTCTAATTTTGTACTCGAAATAGAGAAAGATTAGTTTTTATAAGAGTAAAGAGATTAGTTTTTAGGGTGCACTAAAAAAATAGGCAATATCCAACAATGGTTATTGCCTATTTTTATATATAGCCGGAAGCCAAGTACATCAATACAGACTTCCCAGGCCGACTTCCGTAAAGAGCTTCGCCAACTTCTCCACCACCGGTTTCATATAACGTTTTCCTTTCTCGGCAGAAGCTTTTTTGGGGTTCCCTACCCCGCTGTCGACTGTAGCCTTATCCCAATGGCGGGGAGCCCAGCCCACCTTTTCATTCAGGGAAGGAATAGCAAACGGTCGGGATTCTCCGTCACCGGCCTCAGCCAGATTCACCAGCTCGGGATGGTAATGCATCATGACGGAAGTCTCAGACTCGCCGGCATGGTCGTCGACAACAGCCTCAAAGTAGTCTTTGGGAGGGACGATGCTGAACCAGTCGGCAGCGATAATCAGAAAATCGGGATACACAAACGCCAGGTCACGAATCATTCCCTTGAAGTTGTTGCCGCCATGACCGCTGAGAATAATCAGCTTGCGCATGCCTTGTGCATAGAGGGAGGCAACTATGTCTTCCAGAATGGCCTGCTGGGTGGAATAGCGGGTATGGATGCAGAACGGAAGTTCGCGCTGCCCCGGATTGTGTGCACCGAAAGGTACGGGAGGCATCACCATGCAGCGTACACCGGAATTCTGTAAAGCCAATGCAGCCGCGTCTACGGCAATGTCATGCGGCAGAATACAATCAGTGAGATAAGGCAGATGCAGATTATGGGGCTCCGTAGCTCCCCAAGGCAGGATGACAACGTCATACTTCACTCCTTTCACCTTTCCATAGCAGGAAACAGTAAGGTCAATTTCTCTTTTTTCCATGATAGTTTATTTTGGGGGTAAATCTTTACCGCAAAAATAAACATTATTCCGTCACATTGAACCTATTGCCGGCGATATTCTTTAGGTGACATACCGGTGTGATGCTTGAAATACTTGCCAAAGAACGACTGGTTGGCAAAGTGCAGCTCGTCCGCAATTTCCTGAATGCTCAGCTCGGAAGACTTCAACAAGGCTTTGGCTTCCAAAACGACGAGACTGTCAATCCATTCGCCTGCCGTCTTTCCGCTGATTTCCTTCACTACGGTGGAAAGGTGCTTGGCGGTGAGGAACATCTTATCGGCATAATAGGACACACTTCGCTCTTCCTTATAGGACTCTGAAACGGCACGGATAAAGCGTTCGAACAAGTCTTCCTTCCTGCTTTTGGGTATGCGCTCCTGAACGGCATACCCTTGATAGATGTTGTATATCTCATAGAACAGTGCCAGCAGCAATCCCTGGGTGATTTCCTTACGGAAAGGATTGTCCTTCAGCTTCACCTTGCTCCAGAGGAAAGAGTGATACTCCTGGAATGATTGGGATTCCTCCGGAGTGATGTGGACGAAAGGCCGTTCCTTAATCATGAAGAACATGGGGAAAAGCTGTTGCATGGTGGGTATCACCATATCCATAAAATCTTTTGAGACGGCAATGAAAAGTCCGGCAAAGTCATCGGAGCGTTCTCCTTGCAGAACAATCTGGTCGGGAAGGATAATACCCAACATACCTTCCCGCATTTCACATTGCTGCAAGTTGAGTTCCAGTTTGCACCACCCTTTCAGGCAGACAGTCAGGCAAGCAGCATTCAAACGGGTGGGATAAGAGCTCAAAGACATGTCCTTGATGTCATCAAAAATAGCAAAATCATTGCCGATGAAATCGATCATCGGCAAATGATGTATCTGGGAAATATCTACATTCCGTATTCTCTTAGTATCCATGGTTTTTGTGCTTTGGCGACAAATGTAGGACTATTTTGCGGAATTTAGCTCTAAAAATCCTTAAATGGAAACTTTTAGTTCATTATCTTGAAGCCGACAAAGAAGGTTCTCGGCTGCGTAGGTCCGTAGAAATAGCCCGCATCGCGGAATTCCCCTTTATCCAGGTCTTTCTGGAAACTGTTGAAGATATTCTGTACACCCGTATTCAACTGAAGCTTGATATGGTCGTGAAGCACAAACGTATAGTTCAGCTTCACATTCAGGTCCAGGAATTGGGGAGTATGCTCCATGCGGTCCGAGGTGATATTGCAGAAGGCACCTTCGGGAGCATCTTCCGGTGCGTAGTGCGGAACAATCATCTTTCCCGTATAAGTGCCGGAAAGGGAGAAGTCGAAATTCTTCACCGGCGCCGAGGAGAAAGTGAAATATCCGTAATAGTCCGGTGTACGGGGCATGCGCTTGGTGGTAAGGTCTTTGCCGTCCACCTTCGTCCAGGCTTCCTCATGGATATAGCGGCTGCGCTGCGCCGTGAAGCCGAGCTGGAACTGCGCCTCCTTGCCGTGGGCAATCTTCGCATCCAGATTGGCACCGTATACGCGTGCGCCGTTTCCGTTGCGGCGCTCCTTGATGACATCCCCTACTTCGTTCTTGCCGATATCTTCGAGCACAAAGACGTGGCGCAGGTCTGTATAGAAACCCTCCACCAGGATGTTTGCCTGCCAGTGTCCCAGATGGGCAGTCCAGTCCACCGAACCGCTGTAACTGTTGGAGCGTTCTTCACTCAGGTTATCGGCGAGTTTGATTTGGACTCCCTTGCCGCCTACTGCCGTCACGTGCAAGTCCTCATCGTATGCCTGCGGAGCGCGGAAACCGGTAGAGTAAGTCAAGCGTGCCTGAAAATCATCTGCCGGCTTGTAGAGCAGGTTGACGCGGGGGCTGAAAATAAGCTTGTCTATCAGGTTGTGTTTGTCCAGGCGGGCGCCGACCAGCATGGTCAGTACGTTCATCTTCCACTCATTCTGCACGAAGGCGCTGGCAATGCGGACATCCTGCTCCATGTCACGATGATAGCCGGTCATGATGTCGTGCAGGGAGTTGTTCTGATATTCCAGTCCGCCGGTGAAGGTGGCGGGGGCAAAGAAGCAGTTGTCCATATTGCCCACATACATGCCGCCGGCAACCCAGGTCAGGTCTTTCGTCTTGCCGTAGGCATTCATGTTCTTTTGGGCACCATAGTAGCTGTTGCGGTCGGTGTGCTGGATGGAGGTGTAAGCCGAAATCTTATGCTTGTACTCTTTCCAGAACAAATCATAACTCACGCCTCCGCTATTGATGATATGCTTGGTCTGCTCGGTGATGTCCGTCTCGTGCGGCTGCAAATCGAATTTGTTGCCTCCGCGACGAAGTTCGTTGGTGGTATGGTATTCCAGATTGATGCGGCTGAAATGCGTAGGACGGTAATAGGCGCGGAAGCCGAAAGTATTCATGTTCAGCTTGCCCAGCTCGGAAAAGCCATCGCCATCGCGGTCGTAGGGGTTGCGGTTGCGGTAACTCTCATAAAAGGCAATGCCGTAAGAGTTATCTTTGGCAACCAGCGACACATTGCCACCCATATATTGCTCCCAGGACTTGCCGTCCATATTGGAGAACATGCTCGATACCTGAAAGGAATTGTTGATGGGGTCTTTGGTTATAATATTGATAGTTCCTCCCACAGCATTGGCCCCAAACAAGGCAGAGCCTCCGCCACGCACCACTTCTACCCGTTCAATCATGTTCACGGGGATTTGCTCCAATCCGTACACACCGCTCAATGCACTGATGATGGGACGGCTGTTTATCAATATCTGCGAATACGGACCTTCCAAGCCATTGATGCGCACCTGGGGGAAACCACAGTTCTGGCAGTTGTTCTCCACACGCAAGCCCGATTGGTAGTTCAGTGTCTTGGCAAGGTCGGTGGAGTTGACCATCTCGAACAATTTGGTACTCATCACATTTACAACTACCGGAGCTGCCTTGCGGCTTACCTCGTTGCGGTTGGCGGATACCACCACTTCATCGGTCATGAAACTCTCCTCTTCCATCGGGAAATGTATGACGGCAGTAAAGTCCTTGCTCACCGTCACCTCCTTCTCTTGGGTCTTGTAACCCACTGCCGACACACGGAGCTTGTATTTTCCCGCCGGAAGCTTGCGGAACTCAAATTGTCCTTCTTCATTGGAAACCGTTCCCTGACCACTGCCGATAATCAAAACCGTGGCATACGGTATATTTTCCTCCGTACCTTTCACTATCACATGGCCGGAAATCATATTGCCTTCTTTTATAGGATTTACGGCAAAAGCTACGCTGGCACTTACCACTGCAAGTACCAACGCCAAAATGTATTGTTTCATCAAATTAGCGCTCTAAATAAAAAAAATAATTCAAGTCTGAAAAAAGATAATCATCCGAGATGCCGCACTTCGTTCACTGAAATGCCGGACTTCGAGACTAAAATGCCTGGTATCTACATACAAAAAATCCAGGCGTTTTTAAACCTAATGACTATGAAAAAAGAGCGGGAGGAGCGCGAAGGGAAAGGGTACGTATCACTTCCCCCTTAACAGTAGGTGTTGCCGGTTTGGCTCTGAGCATGGCCAGCAAAGGACGCATCGGGTGCTGAACCTCATACACATCCACCCCGGAAGAGTAGAATGCCGACAAATGCCCGATGACCAGAAGGGAAGTCTGGGAGTGAGAGTGTGTGCCATGAAAAGGGTGCGAGTGCGTTATCATCACCCCATTCACATAATGGACGTGAGTGAACGCGGTGATGCTTGCCTGGTACATGATAAACAGTACCAGCAAGCTCAATGCGCCTATATTTTTTTTCTTCTGCTTCACGTCCAAAAACTTACATTATAGATTCTGAGCCGCAAAGATAGTGAATTATTCTTTAACTTTGCCAAACAAGAACTCATAATCACGCATGGAAGCCGGAGCCACCCATTCTTCGGGAATAAACTTCCACTGATTCAGCGCACGCGGTTCAATCACCTTCTTTCGCTCGATGTACTGCATCAGATAATAGCGTAAGTCCTTATCCGTAGAGTGGATGATGCGCTCCTTCAATTCATCCTGCGAGATGCCGGAACCCTTTGTCAGCAATTCGCCGCCACCGTTTCCGCGATAAGAATTCACCGCTACCTTATACATTTTATCCATATCGAACGGGGTACCGTCTGCCATACTGAGAATGGCTACCTTCTCCCCATCCGGCTTGGTCACATCCACCGTGTAGATAATACCCGCCGCAGAATCGAAGTTGAAGCTGAAATTCTTGAATGAGGCCCTATCCGTAGCACCTTCGCGGCGCTTCTCACGGAAGAGAAGGATATGGTCGTCCGGAGACTTCATCCGATTGGTCCACAAATCATACGACATCTCCAAGGCATCGCGTATCTCCTTCCCCGTCAGACGCATGGTGTAAAGCATATTTTCGTACTTATACAGATTGAACATATCGTTCACAAAAATGTCTCCTTTACGGATTTCCGTATCATAGGACAAAGGAGCCGCAAAAGAAATATCCGCTCCGCTGATTGCCAACTGCAATTCGTGGATAAGGTCTATAAAAGCGGAAGAACCGAAATAGGCAGGACGTGTGGAGATAGTCTCGGTAAAGGAACCAATTTTCTTGGAAACAAAATTCTGCACAGCTTCATTTTCGGGGGCAAAGCGTTGCATGAACTCTTCGCTGACGCCGTAGTCTTGCGTATCGGACAGTATGCCGTCTATCTTCTTGTCTATAACTTTACCATCACGCAGTTTCAAGGTTATATCCACATTACTCACAACAACACCGTTGCTGGCAGGGTCCATCACCAGTACCGAGTCACCGGCTATGTTGCACACCCTCTTGCATTCGCGCGCATGGTCGTGCCCCATCAGGACAATATCGAATCCCGGCACGTTGCACGCCACTTCCACCGAAGCGTTTTCGCGATACTTGCCTCCCATCAGCTGGGCATCCTGGCCGGCATGGAACATACCGATAACCAAATCAGGCTTTTCCTGCTCACGGATAATCTTCATCCATTTGCGGGCAGTCTCCTCCATATCGTCGAAACGCAGCCCTTTCCACAGATTCTCTGAAAGCCATACGGGGATGGCAGGAGTTATCATACCGAGAACCACAATTTTCACTCCGTCACGTTCCAGCACCTCATAGGGTTTGAAATGGGTTTCTCCGGTAGCAGTATCCACAATATTGGCACCCAATATCGGAAAACGGCAGTCACCTGCCCAACGGTCGAAAACGGTACGGCCGGTCTCTACGTCATGGTTACCCATATTACCGGCATTATACCCCATGAAATTCATCATCTCCGCTGCCAGATGAGGGGCAACGGTATCTATGTAATTATAATAATAGGCTGTGGGCTGTCCCTGCAGAATGTCGCCATTGTCCAAAAGAATCAGGTTTTCGCCATAAGCCTCACGTTCTTTTTGCACCAAAGCATGCACACGTGCCAGACTGCCGGTTGCCTCCCGGCGGCGTATAAAGTCGTAGGGATAGTAGTTGCCGTGTATATCACTGGTCTGTACGACTTTCAGTTTCACCTCTCTTTCCTGCGCAGGCAGTATGCTTGTCAGGACAAAAATCCAGATAAAAAAACAACTAAATCTTTTCATTATATATCCTTATTTCTTGTCGGTTCTTATAAGTTCATAGGGTGGGTAAACATAAACCGCGCTCCATCCGTATAGGCAGGATCTATCCAAATCTCGCCGCCCCACTTCTCAACGGTCAGCTTACAGATGGACAGGCCCAAGCCGGTTCCCTGCACATATTCGTTCAGCTTCTCGAAACGTTCGAACACCCGTTTCTGTTTGTCCAAAGGAATGCCGCAACCGGTGTCGGTCACCGAAAATACTGCTACATTCCCTGCTGTATCCAGTTCCAGCTTCAAGGTTATCGTGCCTTCTTTTGTAAACTTGTCCGCATTGGAAAGCAGATTTATCACAACCTGCTGTAAACGCTGCACATCCGTCCGCATCTCCACTACCTCACGTTCACACTCAAATAAGAATTGATTGGTCGACCTGCGTGCCTGGGCCACGGAAGCTACTACCTGCTGGCATATCTGCACTACATTGCAGCTCTCCAAAGAAAGGATGACGCGGTCGGCCTCCAAACGGGACACATCCAATATGTCATTGATTAGCCGAAGCAGCAAATCAGAGTTGGTCCTGATAATCTCGAAATAGCCACGCTGTTCTTCTTCCGAGGCTCCTCCGGCAGACAGCACGTCCGAGAAGCCCACAATCGCATTCAATGGAGTACGGATTTCGTGGCTCATATTGGCAAGGAAAGCACTCTTCAGGCGGCTGGATTCTTCGGCACGGTCCTTTGCTTCGCGCAAGGCACCTTCGGATACCTCCAGTTCATCCTTCAACTTCTTTGTATGATAATAAAAATAAAGGGAAACGAACAAACCGCCCAACAGCACCAACAGAACAACACCGACAAACCAGATATGATACTTGTACTGCTCGTAGAAAGAAGGGGTTACGTTCAGCATCTTTACCGGTTCCGGAAGGCCGGCGATATTCAGTTTCTTTTCCTTCACAAGTTTGCCGTCCAGTATGGTCTCATTCGGAATGATTTCCATATGGGTCTCACTATCCTGGGAGGTGGTCAGCAGGCGGTAAGACTGTCTTGCCATCTCCTTGCCCAAAGCACGGTAGGCAGGAACGACACCTGCCACAGCCCAATATCCCAAGCCTACGGAACTGAGCGAGAAAGTGGGCAAAGTGGGAGCTGCTTCCATCATGGCGTAGGTTGCATTCCGCATGAAGTAACCATCGTTCATGTCCACACGCCATGTCCCCATCAATATAGCTGTATTTTCCGGTAACTCATGCAATCTGTCACAAATGGTATATATGGTATTGACGCGTCCGTCCAGCAGAATCAGGTTTAGTTCCGGGAACTTCTGCATCTCCTTCACTACATAGGCCTGCATGGCAACGCCGCCATAACTGTTGTCTGAGACAAAAGCGATATTCTTGGTGCCGGGATACATCTGCTTTATCATATTGATGTTGGCCTCCACATCATACTCATAAACGAAGCCGGCCTTGATAGGCGAACTGGGGAAATCCGTGAAGAAGTCGACGGATTCGGGCATCCAGGTCTTCAGGTCAACGGTATCACCCGGCAGCAATATGGCGTTCCGGCTGGACAGTGCACTCACTACCGGAGTATTGCCGCATATGGAGTCTTCCAGAGAAAGATAGGCAGCCCAGGCTTCCTGCCCTATAAGTACAATCAGCGCCGGACTTTTATCACCTTGATATTTAGCCAACAGCTCAGCCATTCTCCTCTCCCAAAGAGGGGATTCGGAAAAACTCTTGCAGTTCATGTTCTCCAATGCGATGGTGTTTGTCCCGCCCAGGCGTTGGAACTCCTCCATAAAGTCGGAGATGTTGCCGGAAGTACGGCCGGCATCCGGATTATAGGAACTGATAATCAGTACCGGATGCTCTCCCGTAATAGAAAAAGCGGGCAAAAGGCAACAGAAAAGCGCTACCATGCATGGTAATATTGTACGATATATGTGTTTCAATTGATTGATTCGTTTAATTGCTCCATAGCTTTGACAAATATAGATAAAAGTTGGAACCTAAAGAAAAAACAACAATTGTTTTTTTGTACTTTTGGCACCTATTATAAAATGAGATACAAAATGATACAAGATTTTCATCGAATGATATCTGCCGCTCTCGGCATATCAGAAAGACAAATAAGCCAGACCCTCGGCCTGCTGGAAGACGGAGCGACAATCCCTTTCACCAGCCGTTACCGCAAGGAAGCAACGGGAGGACTGGACGAAGTGCAGATTGAAGCTATCCAGACGCAATATGAGAAACTGAGCGAAACCGCCAAACGTAAAGAAACCATCCTGAACACCATACAGGAACAAGGTAAACTGACCGCCGAACTTCAGAAGCGCATCGAGGAGACTTGGGACAATACCCTACTGGAGGACATCTACCTCCCCTACAAGCCCAAACGGAAAACACGTGCCGAAGCAGCCCGTCAAAAAGGACTGGAACCCCTCGCCACCCTGCTGATGCTGCAACGTGAGCCTCATCCGGAGGAACGCGCCGCCAATTACGTGAAAGGAGACGTGAAGAACGTGGAAGATGCACTGAAAGGTGCCCGTGACATCATAGCCGAGCATGTTAGCGAAGACGAACGTGCCCGAAACAGCGTGCGCAACGCATTTGCCCGCCAAGGCACACTGACCGCCAAGGTGGTGAAAGGCAAAGAAGAGGAAGCGACCAAATACCGCGACTACTTCGATTGCTCCGAATCGTTGAAGCGATGCAGCTCCCACCGCCTGCTCGCCATCCGGCGTGCCGAAGCGGAAGGCCTGCTGAAAGTCAGCATCAGCCCAGACGATGAGGAGTGCGTGGAACGGCTGGAACGCCAATTCGTGCGGAGCAACAACCCCTGCGGACAGCAAGTGGCGGAAGCCGTGCAGGATTCCTACAAACGCCTATTGAAGCCATCCATAGAGACGGAATTTGCCACGCAAAGTAAGGAACGTGCTGATGAGGAAGCCATCAAGGTATTTGCCGAAAACCTCCGTCAGTTGTTGCTGGCTTCACCACTGGGGCAAAAGCGTGTGATGGGTATAGACCCCGGATTTCGTACGGGTTGTAAAGTCGTGTGCCTCGATGCACAAGGAAATCTGCTCCACAATGAGAACATCTACCCCCACCCTCCGGTCAGCAAGCAGAAAGAGGCATTTGCCAAGCTGCAAATGATGATAGAGTCTTATAAGATAGATGCCGTTGCCATAGGTAACGGAACAGCCAGCCGCGAGACGGAGGAGTTCTTGAAACATCAGCGCTTCAACCGCGACATACAGATATTCATCGTCAGCGAGCAGGGAGCTTCCATCTATTCGGCCTCTAAAATCGCACGGGACGAGTTTCCCGACTACGACGTCACCGTACGCGGTGCTGTGTCCATAGGCAGACGACTGATGGACCCGCTGGCAGAGTTGGTAAAGATTGACCCGAAATCTATTGGTGTGGGGCAATACCAGCATGACGTGGACCAAACCAAGCTGAAAAAATCACTGGACCAGACCGTAGAAAACTGTGTAAACTTGGTAGGTGTCAACCTGAACACCGCAAGCAGCCATCTGCTGACCTATATCTCGGGATTGGGTCCGCAACTGGCACAGAACATTGTGAACTATCGCGCCGAAAACGGTGCCTTCACCTCGCGCAAGGAACTGATGAAAGTACCGCGCATGGGTGCCAAGGCATTTGAGCAATGTGCCGGCTTCCTACGTATTCCGCAGGCAAAGAATCCGCTGGACAATACTGCCGTACACCCGGAAAGCTATTGCATCGTAGAACAAATGGCAAAGGACTTGGGTTGCAGCGTAGCCGAGCTGATAGCCAGCCGGGAGCTGCGTCTGAAGATTAATCCCGAACGCTACCTCTCCCCCACCGTGGGCATGCCGACACTGAAAGACATCCTGCAAGAGCTGGACAAGCCCGGACGTGACCCACGCGGACCGATAAAGATATTTGAATTTGACAAGAACGTGCGCACCATCAACGACCTGCGCGAAGGCATGGAATTGCCCGGCATCGTAGGAAACATCACCAACTTCGGCGCATTTGTCGACATAGGCATCAAGGAAAACGGACTGGTACACCTCTCCCAACTCGCCGACAGATTCATATCAGACCCTAATGAAGTAGTGTCCATTCACCAGCATATACGCGTAAAGGTACTCAGCATAGATATGGACCGGAAACGCATACAGCTGACAATGAAAGGAGTGGAACAGAATTAGTGATTAGGGATTAATGATTAATGATTAATGATTAATGGTTAGTGGTTTCCGTATTAATCATTAATCATTAATCATTAATCACTAATCCCTTATAATAGTGTCTTAAGATAAATACTGTACCAAGCACTAAAAGTAGTGAACACAGAATAGAGCCTTCGAACCCGAAAGTTCCTCCATTTATCAGATTTTCTTCCGGAAAGTGAAGAATCAGCAGATTCTCATTGCTAAATTCATTTCCACTGACTTTATATCCCAAAACAGAACCTTGAATCCAGTTCCAAAACCAATGCAAGGCAATGGGGAAACAGAGGTTGCGCGTGTATATATAGGAAGCTCCCAAGAAACAACCCGCCAGCATGATATTCAAAAACGGGACGAAGGCAAAGCTGGGATTGAAAAGATGCATCAACGAAAATAACACCGCAGAGATAAGCAATGCCACAAACTTATTGACGCCTCCATCCAGCATACGCCCTAAAATGAAACCGCGTCCAATAACTTCTTCCGTAACTGCCACTAAAAAATAAAGCAAAAGACTCGACAACAACGAAATGGGAGAAAACAAGACCCCTGCCACTTCCACAGCCCCCAACAATAAAGACAAGCCAAAACCAACTGCATACAAGAACACGACAAACAAAGCTCCGTTCAGCAGGCTTCTGCCCCATCCCTTCAAAGACAAGCCCAAGCCCGAAAAAGGAAGCTTCCTGAAGCCCAGCACCATACAAGCGGCAATAAGCCCACTGGCCAACATCAAGACTTCATTCAACATCATTGAATAGACGCTCATCCCACCAGCTTGTGTCTTCAACTCAGGGAAAGCAATCGCAAAAGGTATGGCAAACAAAAACAGAAAAATCATAAAAAGTACAGTAAACAGTACTATATCAACGAATGCCAGCCAAATACGTTTTGTTTTACTCATAGCAACACACTCTTCCTTCACCGTTTCTTCCGTCTCCATTTGTATCTCATTTTGATTAATATCCGACAAAAATAATAATAAAAAGAAAAAACTTCATGTATTCCTGCCGGTTTCTTCTTATATTTGAAAAATCAATCTGGAATCGACAAACATGAAACTAAGAAAAATACTTTTAGCCGTTGCCGGACTGGCGTTAATGCTGAATGCCTCGGCACAAAAATCCAAAAGATACTACGTGGCCAAACCTGGCACCCTGGTGGAACTGATGACAGAAGCGGAAGCCAATGAAATCACCCAACTGACCCTGCAGGGCAAGCTGAATGCCGTAGATTTCAGGCATCTACGGGATGAATTCAAAAACCTGCAACTGCTGGACATTTCCAATGCCTCCATCAGCATGTATGCAGGCAAGAACGGGACTTATCCAAACCGTTTTTATGTATATCCTGCCAATTGCATTCCGGCATATGCCTTCTGCAAGCAAATGGACGACAGTACATTTGTAGGTAAGGAGACGCTGACCAGGATTATCCTTTCCGACAAGACCAAGAACATCGAAGATGCTGCCTTTAAGGGATGCAAAAATCTCAAGATATGCCAGATACGGAAGAAAACGGCTCCCAATCTGTTGTCCGAAGCATTGGCCGATAGCGTTACAGCCATATTTGTTCCATTGGGATGCAGTGACTCCTATCGTACCAAAAAGAAATGGGAAACCTTTGCATTCATTGAAGGAGAACCACTGACAGTAAATGTGCAGATTGGTAAAATGGGCAGCCTTGCCAGCGAACTGTTAAGAGCCGGATTTCAGCCCAAAGACGTTAACTTTCTGACCGTTGAAGGAAAAATGGACGAAGCCGACTTCACATTGATACGCGACTATATGCCCAATCTGGTTTCCATCGACATGACCAACAGTAATGCCACTGCAATTCCCGACTATACTTTCACCCAAAAGAAGTATCTGCTGAACGTACGGCTCCCGCAAGAGCTTAGAAGCATTGGACAGCGTGCATTCAGTGGCTGCGGCCGTTTGTGCGGCACGCTGGTGCTTCCTGCCAGTGTAACCGCCATTGAGTACGGAGCATTTATGGGATGCGACAACCTGCGCTATGTGCTTGCCACGGGGAATAAGATTACCACGCTAGGCGACAACCTTTTCGGCGAAAGCCAAGGCAAAATTATATATAAGGAGAAACAATAACTCAGACTATTCCCCGCCTTAATAAGAACAAAGAGACTCTTTTAATAGCAAAAGAAGGTGTGTCAGAATGATAGCTAAAAATCATTCTGACACACCTTCTTCTTTTTTTCAATATCGCACAAGCCTTTATTAAACCAAAAAGATATGAAAGAAGAATCGTTCCATCATGGCAGAAATATTGTTCCACCGTGGTAAAAAAATCGTTCCACCATGGTGGAACGATTTTTTCCTCATGATGGAACGATTTAAAATATGCTTATTTAGTCCTTAGCTTCCGTTATCACTTTGTTGCGTACATACGTGCACGCAACTCCTTGATGTGGTCTGAAGTGATGTATTCGTCATACTCCATCATCTTGTCGATAATACCGTTCGGAGTCAATTCGATGATACGGTTGGCAACCGTCTGAATGAACTCGTGGTCGTGGGATGAGAAAAGGATATTGCCTTTATAGGTCTTTAGATTATTGTTGAATGCCTGGATAGACTCCAAGTCGAGGTGATTGGTAGGTGTATCCAGAATCAAGCAATTGGCATTGCGCAGCTGCATACGTGCAATCATGCAACGCATCTTCTCACCTCCCGACAATACGCTTGCTTTCTTCAGCACCTCCTCGCCGGAGAACAGCATACGTCCCAGGAAGCTCTTCATATAGACTTCATTGCCTTCACCGAACTGGCTCAACCAGTCCACCAGATTCAGGTCTGTATTAAAGAATGCAGTATTGTCCAGCGGCAGGTAAGCGGTGGTGATAGTCACACCCCAGTTGAAAGTACCTGCATCCGGTTTCATATTCTCGTTGATAATCTCGAACAGGGCGGTCATGGCACGCGGGTCGTGCGAAAGGAATACAATCTTGTCTCCCTTCTCTACGTTGAAGTTGACGTCGCGGAACAGCACCGTACCATCTTCCAGCGTTTTCGTCAAACCGGAAACTTCCAGAATCTGATTACCCGGTTCGCGTTCGGGCGTAAAGATGATGCCCGGATACTTACGTGATGACGGCTTGATTTCTTCTACATTCAGTTTCTCCAACATCTTCTTGCGGCTGGTAGTCTGCTTGCTCTTTGCCACATTGGCACTGAATCGGCGGATAAACTCTTCCAGCTCTTTCTTCTTCTCCTCGGCCTTTGCCTTCTGGTTCTGCTGCTGACGGAGCGCCAGCTGGCTGGACTCGTACCAGAAGCTATAGTTACCGGCAAAGAGGTTAATCTTTCCGTAGTCGATGTCCACCGTATGCGTACAAACGGAGTCGAGGAAGTGACGGTCGTGGCTTACCACCAGCACCGTATGCTCAAAGTTGGAGAGGTACTCTTCCAGCCAAGTCACGGTCTCCATATCCAAGTCATTGGTAGGCTCGTCCAGCAGCAAGTTATCAGGATTTCCATAGAGAGCTTGCGCCAGCATGACACGCACCTTTTCTTTGTTGTTCAACTCACCCATCAACAGATAATGCTTGTCTTCCTTGATACCCAAACCACTCAACAAGGCGGCAGCATCGCTTTCGGCATTCCAGCCGTCCAACTCGGCAAATTTCTCTTCCAATTCGGAAACCTTCAGTCCATCCTCGTCTGTGAAATCCTCTTTGGCATACAGCACTTCACGCTGCTTCATGATATCCCACAACACCGTGTGTCCCATCATCACCGTGTCCATCACCGTAAAAGCATCCCACTTGAAATGGTCCTGGCTCAAAACGGAAAGACGCTCTCCCGGAGCCAGCATGATGGAGCCCGTCGTAGGGTCCAGCTCCCCGGAAATCGTTTTCAGGAAAGTAGATTTTCCGGCGCCGTTGGCACCGATGATACCATAACAGTTACCACTTGTAAACTTCAAGTTTACGTCATTGAACAACACTCTTTTACCAAACTGTACTGAGACATTAGAGACTGTAATCATCTTTATATTTACGATTTATTTATTTACAATTTACTATTTAATACCTATTAGTCTGCGAATTGCGAGTGCAAAGATAGTTATTTTTCCATGAATAGACACAGAGAAGCGCTGTCAATCTGACATAAAAGTATTACCTTTGCAGCGTTTTCGGCAAAAATATCCGTTTTGGCAAAGTTTTTGCTGGAGCACTAATATCGTATTAACTTAAACCCTTAACAGCAATGAAAGCTAAATCATTTTACAAGAATAATAAGCATAACAATATGAATCCGAAAGAAAAAGAAAACAACCAGGAAGAGGAGCTGAAAACTCAAGCTACTCCTAACGAATGTGACGAAGAAACTGTCGGACAAGAAACTTCACAAGAAAACGAAGCTCCCCTGACAGAAGAAGAAAAGCTCGCCCAGGAACTGGAAAAGGCCAATGAACAGATTGAAGAGCAGAAGGACAAATACCTGCGCTTGTCTGCCGAGTTTGACAATTACCGCAAACGTACCATGAAGGAGAAAGCAGAACTCATCCTGAACGGTGGTGAAAAGAGTATCAGCAGTATCCTACCCATTGTGGATGACTTTGAACGCGCCCTCAAAAACATGGAGACAGCCACCGACGTAGCCGCCGTAAAAGAAGGCGTTGAACTGATCTACAACAAATTCATGTCTGTATTGGGACAAAACGGCGTTAAGGTAATAGAGACAAAGGAACAACCGCTCGATACAGACTATCACGAAGCCATCGCCGTGATTCCGGCACCCAATGAAGCACTGAAAGGCAAAATTCTGGACTGTGTACAAACCGGTTACATCCTAAACGACAAAGTGATCCGTCATGCCAAAGTGGTAGTCGGAGAATAACATAAAACTGTATGGAAAAAAGAGATTACTACGAAGTATTGGAAGTCGAAAAGACAGCAACGGTAGAAGAAATAAAGAAAGCCTATCGCAAGAAAGCCATCCAATATCATCCGGACAAGAATCCGGGCGACAAAACAGCCGAAGAGAAATTCAAGGAAGCGGCAGAAGCATACGACGTACTAAGCAATCCGGACAAGCGTGCCCGCTACGATCAGTTCGGTCATGCCGGACTGGGTGGTGCCGCCGGTAATGGTGGTCCGTTCGGCGGCTTCAGTGGAGGCATGTCCATGGACGACATCTTCTCCATGTTCGGTGACATCTTTGGCGGACACAGTGGAGGTTTCGGCGGTTTTGGAGGTTTCGGCGGAGGCGGTGGAGCACAACAACAACGCCGTTACCGTGGTTCGGACCTGCGTGTCAAGGTGAAACTGAACCTCAAGGAAATCTCTACCGGCGTGGAAAAGAAATTCAAACTGAAGAAATACGTGCCTTGTACCCACTGTCATGGTACGGGAGCCGAAGGTGACGGCGGCGCTGAAACATGCCCGACCTGTAACGGCAGCGGCACGGTAATCCGTAACCAGCAAACCATACTCGGCACCATGCAAACAAGAACCACTTGTCCGACTTGTGGCGGTGAAGGCAAAATCATCAAAAACAAGTGTAAGGAATGTGCCGGTGAAGGTATTGTATACGGTGAAGAAGTAGTAACCGTAAAAATCCCGAAAGGTGTTGCAGAAGGTATGCAACTCTCTATGGGCGGAAAAGGAAATGCAGGCAAGCACAACGGTGTACCGGGTGACCTGCTGATTCTTGTAGAGGAAGAGCAAGACCCGAACCTGATACGCGATGAAAATGACTTGATTTACAACCTGCTCCTCAGCTTCCCGACAGCAGCCTTGGGTGGTGCGGTAGAAATTCCCACGATTGATGGAAAGGTGAAAGTAAAAATTGACTCAGGTACGCAACCGGGAAAAGTACTCCGCCTGCGCGGCAAAGGTTTACCCAACGTGAACGGGTACGGCACGGGAGATTTGCTGGTAAATGTCAGCGTATATGTACCCGAAACGCTGAGCAAGGATGAGAAGAGAGCATTGGAGGAGATGGAAGAATCGGATAACTTCAAGCCGAACACTTCGATTAAAGAGAAAATATTCAAAAAGTTCAAGAGCCTGTTTGACTAATAACATGGTACATAAAGAAGCCTCCCGGTATACAATAAAATATATCGGGAGGCTTTCTTATGGGTTTATCGGGGAAAATGTTAAAGCTCCAACATCCGCTTCATAAAAGCCTTTATTCCTTCTGCATCAGAAGTCTGAGGAGCCCACGAAGCCAAATCCTCTGAGGGTAGAGGCTGATATGGGCCTTTTTTAATTTCAAAAATAACGGTACCTGACTCCAAGGCAATAATACTATGCCATGTATTAGAAGGAATTTCCAGACCATATTTACCTTCCGAAGGATTGAGGCATACCTTATCTGTTACATTACCGGCATCATCATAAAAAAATGCCAGCAGACTTCCACGCAAAACCAGATAAGTTTCTTCCTTATCTGTATGACGGTGAGGAGGAAGATAAGTTCCTGGTTCCAAAGCATTCAGCAACCGATGAATAGGGGCATCCATAGACGCATGAAAATTATAATTCATACGTAAACGGGAATTCTCCTTGGCTTGTGAAGTAACGGTATCCAGCAGCTCTTCTGTTATCAGCTTCATCATAACCTCAGCAATTGAGCAAACTTGGCAGGAAGTTCTGCTTTACCCGCTTCAATAGACAAACTTTTTCCTTCTTTATCTAGTAATATAGCAGCCTTCTGCGAGGAAGCCAATGAGGCAACTTCCGCCACATTACCAGCAACAAACAAGCATCCGGAAAAAAGAGGGGTAATCACCTTCCGGGTATGCCCTTTCCATTTTACAAACACAGCCTGCATCGGGCAATATGTAGTATATCCCGCAGCATTCAAACGCTGCATCAACTTATGTTCAGACTTAGGTGCTGTGTACAATGCATGCCAGCACATCATATCATTATCCGTCATCATATTGTTTGCTTTTTCCATCCCTTTAATAAATCTTTTACAAATAATATCCATCCCACACTGCCGACACCTGCCAAGAACATGAAGCCGATCAAAATCATCAATTTATTGGGCTTTGCAGGCTTCAAAGGTACCGTAGCCGGCTGGACAACCGTATATACCGGTGTAATCTCCTGCACCTTAGCTCTTGCCATCTGCAATTGTTGAGACACTTGTGTATATACTTGATAGGCTAAATTCATTTCATTCTGTAAACGCTCTTGCTCTGCGCGATAACTCAGTAATATTATATTCTGGTTTGCATCTACAAAATTTGCGTATTTCTTCTGGGCATCCTCATAACTGGCCTTTGCTTCTCCATAAAGTTTTTCGGTAAATGCCAAATCATGACGAGCCTTATTAGTCCGATAATCTGTGATGTAGTTCTGCAGGCAATGCATCACGGTATCCGTCAGCGAAGCAGATATCAAAGGATCCTGCATAGTAACAGACAAGGTTGTCACACCTGTCTTTTTGTCTACGGAAACAGAGATACGTTTACTTAAAGCATCTGCAATGGCAGACTCATCTCTAGTAAGACGAAAAGGATCCAGCTTTGCGTCCCCCTCTTCCGGTTCATCCTTAAACAAAGACAATGTCCATCCTAACACCTTAAAAGGAGCGGAGAAAATTGCACTCCACCAAGGAGAACGCTGTTCTTCTTTCAAATAAGCATATAAAGTCGTGTCTACTTTTGCTTTCTGATCCTTGACTTTAACATCGAACAGTTCAATCAGAAAAGGAGTAGAACTTACAATATCAGGATAAAGTTCGGGTGACAAAGCATCCTCACCAGAAGAAGTGCCCAAATTGATACCCGCCATGGCTGCAAGGGCTCCCATACTTCCACCACCAGATTTGCCACCACTCTCCGGAGCCAATGTCACACTTGTAGAGTACTCCTTAGGAATACTAAATGCAACAACCAGTCCTACAAGAGCAGCGATACCACACGCCTTAAAAACCAATTTGCGACTAGCCCATACTTTCTGGGCCAGTTCTATCAAATCTATTTCTTGTTCCTCAGGTTGTGGAGAGGTTATGTTTTGTATTCTTTCTTCGCTCATAATTCAAATTACTTAAAGAGATTAACCATAGTCGCAATCATCGCTGCAATAGAAGCTGTCGTACTTCCCATTCCCAGAATTTCAGCAGTAGTCATCTTCTTTTTCTGTTCTTTACTTGGAACAATTATTTCACAACCAGGTTCAATGGCTTTCTTGTTCCCTGCTTTTAAACGAGAAACTGTACCATTCATGTATATTACATAGACCTTACGTTTCTTGGCATCATTACCAAAACCACCAGCTTGATTGATGTAATATTTCAAGCTTTCACCCTTTTTATATAAAACTGTATTCGGATACATTACAGCACCGTTGATTTTCACTGTACTTACGTACTCCGGAACAAATAACACATCTCCCTCACGAAGCACCATATCAGCATCTGAACCGGGATTCTTCAAAGCCTCTCCCAGATTTATACCTACAGAATAGGTATCAGACAAATCCAATTTTTTTACAGATATGGAATCTCCACCTCCCGCTTGCGCCATACGCAGGGCATCTTCTTTACGGCGAAATTCTTCTTCGGTCATCCTACGAATAAGACGCGCTCCTTTTACATAAGCATCGGGAGTCACTCCACCAGCCTTAGCTATCAAGTCACTCAAACGTTCATTTTTTTTCGATAGTGCATAATTACCGCTAAAAAGAACTTCTCCTCCCACCATAACATTCTGTTGTTTAAAATAAGACGGACTCTTACGAATATAAACTTCATCAAAAGGTTCAAGATGGAAATCCTGGCTTCCTTCTCCCACCAATAAGCCATCTTTCAAATCAAAAGAGAAATTCTGGCCTACTGTAGTACTGAAAGATGTACTCTTCGTATCTTTCATACGCCGTGCCACTTCAACTTTCGTCGTAGCCGCTGCCTCCAACAAGCCACCAGCCTGCAACACCAAATCCTCTACTGTCATTTTATCAGAATAGAGATATGTACCCGGATTGGCAACTTCACCATGGATGGTAAGTGTAGCTTCTTCCTTCAAATCATGAATACTTGGGATATATAAAATATCATTCTTCTGCAAAGGAATATCTGCAGCCGTCCCGTTCAGCAAACCTTTCACATCTACTTGTATAATCTCATGCGACAAGTCTTCAAGCTCACGATCGATTATAGCACGGTTTAAGAATGCATCTCCGCGAAGTCCTTCTGCTTTCTTAATCAGCTGTTTCACTGTATTCATCGTACCGTCCAACTGATACAAGCCTTCACGATATACAGCACCGCGGACTTCCACACGATTCTCAAAACGTTGTAAAACGGAATCAACCGTTATCTTATCACCGTCATCTACGCGGAATACAGAATAATCCATCTCATCCACATTATAAATTTGATGCTCACGTCCACTTTTACGGATTATACGTAATGCTTTTTTATAAGCATCACCCGTAAAACCACCTGAATACTTCAATAATGTGCCTACGGTTTCAGTGGGTTTCATTTCATAAAACATCGGACGTTTTACCTTACCCAATATCTGTACCAATGACTGGTAAGGATCCACAAGAATTACATCACCATCCTGCAGACGGATGTCATCTTTCATTTTTCCTTTCATAAGTAAATCGTAAACATCCAAATCCGCTATTGTATTTCCATTGCGAATCACTTTAATACTGCGTAAACTACCAATCGGATTCACACCACCTGCACGATATAAAGCATGAAATACGGAAGCAAATGATGAGAGGGTATAAGTTCCGGGCACCACAACTTCACCCATAACGTTTACTTGAATAGAACGTATTTCTCCTAATGTCAGTTTAACTTGGGTAGACGGAACATTTCCGGTTACTCCAGAATATATTCTGGCAAATTCTTGTTTCAAATAATTATTGGCTTCCTTTACAGTTTTGCCACTCAGATAAACCGGTCCTAAATTATTCACAAGAATACTTCCTTCCGGAGAGATTGTTTGTCGAATCGTTGTTTCAGAAGCTCCCCACACATCAATAATCACCTCGTCACCAGGCCCCAGACGATAATTCTCGGGAGTAGCAACATTCACATTGGGTTCGAAAGTCAAATTATCGTTAGTAAAAATATTATGACCATAAATTTGCGAAGTCGGATCCTCTGTTTCCTTCTCTTGAGACAAGGAACGATTATCCATCATTTGTAAAGAATCCCCTGCAACATCCGTTTGTCTGGCAGAATAAGTTTCCGAAGTTGTACGCAGCCCTTTGACTACGCCACTCATTTCACCACGTTGACGAGAACGCTTCTCATCTTGGGTATTGCTCTGCGGACTTCCAGATTTAGAGTTTTCATACTTTTTCTGAATTCTTTCAACTTGTTCCTTTGTCACTCCCCGCCGCATTAATTCAGTAGTAATCTGCTTTTGATTTTTGCCCATCTGCTGAGCGCTTTTTACATACTGAACAACCTGATCATCTGACATCTGCTGAGCAAAAGCTACCCCTGACAAAGTAAATACCAAAAAGAATAGTGTTATTAATCTACGCATAAGATATTCTGATTAATCTTTTGAGTTCTTGTAATAAATATAAATCGGGCACAAAGGTAATATATTATTTTTATAATATACATTTATTCCACCTCTAAGTTTCAGAAAAAGCATTAAAAAACTGTCACTTTCACGTCTTTTCATCGGGTAGAAGAAAGCGGAAAAATT
>ERZ780167.1336-NODE-1336-length-22081-cov-6.765187_pt1 | contig 22081 bp, 22 predicted proteins | sample MGYA00510982_ERZ780167 | MGnify/ENA primary metagenome ERZ780167 (study PRJEB29588, sample SAMEA2146107) | human gut metagenome | biome: human gut; feature: human-associated habitat; material: faeces | place: Denmark | collected 2008/2010 ... | reverse complement strand
GCAAAACCCGTAAAACTCAAAAAAGTGGCGTTTAGCCACTTTTTTGACACTCTGAGGAACGGCAAGGGCCGTTCCTTTTTTTATGCCGCAGAGGTGGCCGAAGGGCCGCTTCTGCGAAGTGTTACATCTCGACCTTTAATCCTATCCCCATCTCCTTCGCCTTGGCGTATATGCGCCGGGCTGTGACAAGATCCAGCACCGCAGAGCCTACGGACTTGAAGAAGGTTATCTCGGTGTCGTTCTCCCGGCCGGGGGCAGCGCCGTTTATGAGCTGGCCCAGCTCGCCGGTCATGCGGTCTTTGCTGTACTCGCCCCGGTCAATGGGCTGAAGTATGTCGCCCGCCTCCCCAAGCACACCCTCCAGCGTGTCCGCATAGACCTTGCCGGCGTGGGTCAGCGTGTAGGAGTCTATCTCCACCATGTCGTAGGTAAAGGAGCCTATGCCGTTCACGTGGGCGCCGGGCTTCAGGAGCCTGCCGTCGAATACGGGAGAGGCGGCGGTGGTGGCGGCGGTGATTACGTCCGCGTCGGCTATGGCCTCCTCGGGGGAATGGACGGCAACTATCTTTGTATTGAACCTGCCCGCGAATTTTTCGCTCATTGCTCTGGCAAAGGCCTCCGCCTTCTCAAAGGTGCGGCAGTAGACCTTGGCAAGCTCTATATCCCGTACGGTGAGAACGGCCTCAAGCTGGCCCTCCGCCTGACCTCCCGCTCCGAAGAGGGCGAAAACCCTGCTGTCCCTTCGGGCGAGAAGGTCTGTAGCCGCGCCGGCCACAGCGCCTGTGCGCACCCGCGTCAGGTATGTGCCGTCCATCACCGAGCATACCGCGCCGGTGGAGTCGTCCATCAAAACCATGGTGGCGGGGACGCTGGGAAGGCCCCGCTTGGGGTTATCCGGATATACTGAAACTATCTTTACGCCAAGGGCGGATGCGCCGGGGGCATAGCCGTACATGTACAATGCCGAGCCGTTATATGCGGGTACCGGCAGGTTTGCGCGGAGGGGTATGTCGGTATCCCCTGCGGAATAGAGCGCGAGGGCGTCCTTAGCCGCCTGTACCGCCTCCGCCATTGTGAACACCTTTGCCATATCTTGCCTTGTGAGCAGGGTTATCATAGTGCGTGCGTCCTTTCATTCCTGTTATTTTTTGTAATTATTTACCGGCTGTCCCATATGATTTTACCTTCCGTGCAATACCGCCGTCAATACGGATGGAAACATTTGCTGTGCGGCGCAACCTTTTCTGGTATAATTGCGTTATAAATATAAGGATATCGGAGGTGGGCTATGCTGGGAAAGGGCGAAAAAAGGCTTGTGGCGGCGTATTCGGCGGCGCATTTTGCCGTGGACCTGTGCTGCGCAATGCTGGTGCTTCCCGCGGCCCGGGCCGCCTCGGATAAGGCCATGGCGCTGCTCATATACAACTTCTGCGCCTTCGCCATGCAGCTCCCAATAGGGGTGCTGGCGGACAGATATGGCGGCGGAAGGTACTTTTCCGCCGCAGGCTGCCTTACGGTGGCCCTGGGCGGGCTGCTGCCCTCACCCATGCTCACCGCCGTCGTATGCGGGCTGGGCAACGCGGCCTTCCATATAGGCGGCGGGGCGGACGTAATGGCGGTGACGGAGGGGGCGAAATACCTTGGCATATACGTTTCACCCGGGGCAATGGGCATATTCCTCGGCGCGCTGGCCTCGCGGGCGGGGCGGAGCCTTGCCGCCTTCGCCGCCTGCCTCATGCTCGCATGCGCCGCGGCTATAATGGCCCTTTGCAGGGAGGGCGCAGGGCCGGGGAGCCCCGAGCTGCCCCGGGGACGGGAGCAGTGGCTGCGGCTTATGAGCCTGCTGGCGGTGGTGACGCTAAGGAGCTACGGCGGGGTGATAATGTCCTTCCCGTGGAGGGCCGGCGCGTGGGCGTGGATAGCCGCGCTGTGCGTGGTGGGCGGAAAGTGCATAGGCGGCTTTGCCTCGGACCGCTTCGGGGAGGTGCGCTCCGCCACCGTCACCCTTAGCGCCGCCGCCATAGCGCTGATATTTTCCGCCTTCCCGCTGTCCGGCGCGCTGGGGCTGCTGCTGTTTAATATGTCCATGCCCGTAACGCTGTACGCCGCAAGGGATATACTGAGGGAGGGCAGGGCCACCGCCTTCGGGCTGCTCACCCTGGGGCTTTTCCTCGGCATGCTGCCCGCCTTTTCCGGGGCCTCCGGCAGCGGGCAGGATTACGCCATGATCTGCCTGATCTCCATAATGCTGATACGGGTGGGGGTGGGCAAAAGGTGATGCTGCGCGCCATGGGCTTATCGCTGCTGCTTACGGAGCTGATAGAGCTTTCCGCCGCCCTGCTGCTGAAGAAGAGGGAGGATATGGGGCTCATCGCCCTTGCAAACCTTATGACCAACCCGGCGGTGGTATACCTTTCGCTGCTGACGAAGGCCCTGAGGCCGGGGCTTTACCCGGCGGCGGCCGGCTATCCCGCCGGGGCGGCCGCCGTGACGGAGCTTTTAGCTGTGCTGGCGGAGGGATACGCCTACAAAAGGCGCGCCGCCAAAATAGCCCGCCCCATGCTTTTTTCCCTGTGCATGAACGCCCTCTCCTTTGGGACGGGGCTTGTGATAAAGCTGATATTTTAAGGAGGTACGGATAATATGAAAAGGATCTTTTGCGCGCTGCTTGCGGCGGCAATGCTGCTCCTGCCCTGCATGGCGCTTGCGGACGTGATACTTGAGCCGGAGGACAGCTTTTACAAAAGGCACAGCGACCAATGCACCTATCAGGCCGGCAGGACCTACATAGCCTCAGGCGAGGGCGGCTCCGCCCCGGTATACGGCGCGCCGGACAGGGGGGAGCTCCGCCGGCTGAGCAACGGCGAGAAGACCGTCTGCCAGTGGCTCTATACCGATGGGAACGGCGCTCAGTGGGCGCTGATAAGCGACGGCAGCGGCTGGATAAACCTCTATGACTTCAAGGTAAAATACGACTGGGTGGAGTTTGAAAGGGAGCATAAGGACGAGATAAAGCATGAGGACGCAGAGGTGGACGCCGCCAAGGGGGCGGGGGATACCATAATATTCTACGACTACCCCGGCTCCGAGAGGAAGGCCTTTGACCTAAGCCTCGGCGCATTTGGCAGCGACAAGATAACCGTGGACACGACCTATACCGACGGGGAGGGCCGCAGATGGGGCTTTATCGGCTACTGGTACGGCTACCGCAATCTCTGGATAAGCCTTGACGACCCGACTGTGGAGGTTCCGCCCGCGGCGGAGCAGCCCGCCCCGGTGAGCACCGGCGCGCCTGCGTACCTGCCCCCCAAGGGCGGCGGCGCGCCCATGATAATCGGCGGCGGCCTCGCCGCCTTAGCCGCCCTCATAGCGGTGGGGATGATAAAGGGCAGGAAGAAAAAGCAGCAATAAAAAAAGAGGGCGCAAGCCCTCTTTTTAAGTATTGTTTACGGCTGTACGGGAGCCGCCGTGGCCTGCCGCGCCGCGCGTGGCCTGTCAATTATAAACATGATAAGCACATAAAGCAAAATGACTGGCGCGGTATGGTAAACCGCTCCGGTTTGTTTTATAATATAAATATAGAAAACCAAGGAGAAGCGTATGGTAAAGCTGTGGTTTGCGAAGGTAAGGCCGGACGGCATAATACCCTCAAAGAGGGGGGAGGACGCGGGATACGATATATTCCTCGCCTTTGACGGGGAGTATATACGCCTCGAGCCCCACGAGACCAAGCTGCTGCCCACCGGCATAGCCAGCGCCTTTGAACCCGGGTATTATTTCCAGATACAGGAGCGGGGCTCCACCGGCTCAAGGGGGATAGGCAAGCGCTGCGGCGTGATAGACTCCGGCTACCGGGGGGAATGGTTCGTGCCCATGACAAACCTGAACACCGTCCCGCTGTACTTTGCAAAGGAATCGGCAGGGGAATACCTGGAGGGGCTGAAGGAGCGGGGCGAGCGCTTCAACGTATACTACATAACTAAGGCGGTGTGCCAGGCGGTGCTGCTGCCGGTGCCGGAGACGGAAATAACCGAGATACCCTATGACGAGCTTATGGAGATGAAGTCGCTGCGCATGACGGGCAGCCTCGGCAGCAGCGGCAAATAGCGGATATTTTCCGGGAAATAAAAAACGGAGGCGAATTAAATGGCTAACATGATGGATTACATACAGTGGCGCGGCGACCTGACCTTTTCGGAAAGGCCCTTCAACGAGGTGGACGGACTGATATTCGCGGAGCTGTCGTATGTGGATTATTCCAACATAGTGCCCAATACCGTGGTTGAGGGCATAACCCTGAAGCGGGCGGCGGAGGAGTACTTTCTTAAGTATCCCGACAGCCGCGGCAGGCTTGGCATAGTAGTGCCGGACAGCATACACGACCTGCTCAGGGCGGCGGGGAACAGCGAGAGGTTTGGCAGCGTGGTATTATCCGGCTATACCGCCGAGACCAGCGAGGAGAAGGAGGAGCAGTTCAGCGCGGTCACCTTCACCATCGAAAACAGGATACGCTGCATAGCCTTCCGGGGTACCGACGACACCATAGTGGGCTGGAAGGAGAATTTCAACATGTGCTACATGTTCCCCGTACCGGCCCAGAGCGATGCGGCAAATTACCTGAACATGGTGGCGGCGGACTGGAATAAGGACCTCATAATCACCGGCCACTCCAAGGGAGGCAACCTTGCAGTATATGCGGCGGCATACTGCCTGCCCGAGGCGCAGGAGCACATAACCGCCGTATACAACTTCGACGGTCCGGGGTTCCCCACCAGCCAGATAACCCTGGAAAATTACAGCCGCATACGCGGACTCATGACTACCCTGCTGCCCGAGGCGGATATAGTGGGCATACTTCTGGATCACGAGGATCAGTACCATGCGGTAAAGAGCAACGCCGTAGGGGTGTGGCAGCACGACGGCTTCTCATGGGAGCTGATGGGCACGAAATTCATATACAGCGAGGATATAAAGAGCAGCAGCAAGCGCAAGGACAAGACCCTCAGGGCGTGGGTGGACGATATGGATATGGAGCTTCGGGAGCAGTTCGTCAACAAGCTCTTTGCATTCTGCAAGAGCACTGACGCCCGCACCCTCACCGACCTGAAACGGGATCCCATAGGCCTGATGAACGCCATAAACGGAGCGTTTGAAGACGAGGAGACGAGGGAAGTGCTCAAGAGGTCCCTCTCGATGCTGCTCTCTGAGGATAAGACCCACCGCTACGCCGCCGCCCAGGACAGCCTGATGCGCATCAAGGGCAAGGTGACGGAAAAGGCCGCGCTTGCCATAAAGAGAAAGAAGTAACGGCATCAAAGCCGGAAAAACCAAAAAAGTGGCGTTCAGCCACTTTTTTGATGCTCTTATATCCTGCCGGTGGAGTCCGTCTTTATGGTGCCGCTGCGGTAGGCGTCGAGAAGGGCGTTAAGATCCTCTATGCGGCGCTTTATGCCCTCTCCGGCGTCGGTATCGGATATCATGAGCCTGCGGGGAAGGTTTTCCACTATAAAGGAATGTGAGGTTATATCCTTCTTGCCGTGTATTGCCTCCTCCCGGGTGGTAAAGGGCTCGTGGGCGGCGATGCGCATTCCGTGGGAGCTGAAGAACATTGTGTAGCCCGCTATGCCTGTCTGCTTGTGGTAGGCCTTGCAGAAGCCGCCGTCTATGACTACCAGGCGGCCGCCCCCCTTTCTGGGGTCTTCCCCCTCTTTTACCTTTACTGGCATGTGGCCGTTTATGATGCGGCTCCAGGGCTTGTGCAGGTCGAAGTCGTCCAGTATCCTGCGGCAGAATTCCTCGCTGCCGTAGTAGACGTAATAGGGGTTCTTGGGTTCCGTATATGAGGCTTTATCCTCGATGAGAGCCCGCTCGAAGGTGGTTATCTTTGTCCTGCCGCAAATCGGGGAATTCCGGCCGCACCAGAGGAACCAGAGAAAGTCCAGCCCGCGCAGCCGCTCCATGCTGCCATCGGGAGCGAAGTAGCCCTGCCGCGCCAGCCTGTCCGCCCAGTCCAGAAATGCCCGTCCCTTGAGGGGGGTATCGGAATAAAGGGAAAACTCCATGAACTCGCCATTGCCATCGCAGGGTATGCAGCCGTGATAGAGCAGGTTGCCGTTGTGCCTGCGGTATATGGAGCCTACGGAATATAGGAACCGGGTGTGGATCTGGAGCTTTTCGCTGCGGCGGAAGCTGGAGACAAGGCCGTCTATTATATCCTGCTCCTCGGGGGTGAGCTTATTGGGGTCGGCGGGGTCTATGGTGGGAAAGTCGGTATCCCGGAGGGGGTATACCGTGCCGTCTATCTCTATGGTGCCGTTTTGATAGTTTATGCGGGAGAGCATATCCCGGTCAGACATCTGGTACTCCGGCCGGCGGGCTATTATCTGCCCCTCCAGCTTGAACATTATTACGCACATTGCCTTGTGCATGCGGGAGAACAGCTCGCTGTCCCGGGGCAGGCTGTGTCCCGCCGGCAGGACCCGGGGCCGGAATACCGCCGCATCCCTGTATGTGACGTCGCTGAACACCGCCAGGGGCAGAAGGTTTATGCCGTAGGCGTTTTCCAGCATATCCATGTTGTCATACTGTATGCAGTTCTTTACGGCGATGGCCACGCACACCGGGCTGCCGGCGGCCGCGCCCATCCACAGCACGTCGTGGTTGCCCCACTGTATGTCCACGCTGTGGTGGCCCATGAGGTTGTCCAAAATTACGTCGGCGTGGGGGCCGCGGTCGAATATGTCGCCGACTATGTGCAGGGTATCCACGGCCATGCGCTTTATGAAGGTGCAAAGCTCCGTTATGAGAGTATCCGCCATGCCGGTGTCTATTACGGAGCGGATTATGTTGTCGTAATAGGTATGCTTGTTGTGCTGGTCCTGTGGATTGAGAAGCTCCTCCATTATGTAGGCAAAGTCCTGTGGCAGCGCCTTGCGCACCTTGGAGCGGGAGTACTTTGACGCGGTGTAGCGGGCCATCTCGATCAGCCTGTGCAGCGTCACCCTGTACCAGTCGTTGAGGCCGAAGGAGGCCCTTTCGTGTATGCCGTGGAGGGTCTCCACGGGATAGTATATGAGCACCGCAAGGCCGCGGCGTTCCTCTGAAGTCAGGGTGCTTTCAAACAGCTCTTCTATCTTTTCGCATATGGCCCCAGAGGCGTTGTTGAGTATATGGAGGAAGGCCTCATGCTCGCCGTGTATGTCGCTCATGAAGTGCTCGGTGCCCTTTGGAAGGCTGCGTATGGCCTCCAGCTTTATTATCTCCGCACAGGCGGACTGTACCGAAGGAAACTCCTTTGAAAGCAAGGTTAAGTAGCGGATATCCTGCTCCATGAATAAGCTCCTCCAAAAGTAATTATTATAGGTATATTATAGCATATAAGAATTAAAAATAAAGAAGCCCCTCAAAAAGAGGGGAGTATATTATTTTATCAATAAGCAGCACACGTCATTCACGTTGGTTCCTGTGGGGCCTGTGAATATAAGGCCGTCTATCTGTTTTAAGGCGTTGTAGGAGTCGTTGTCCTTCAGCACGTCGGGTATGGAAATGCCCAGCGCCTCAAGCTGTCCCTTGGTTTCTCCGGTGACTATGCCGCCCGCCGCGTCGGTAGGGCCGTCGGTGCCGTCCGAGCCTACGGAGAAGAGGCATACGTCCTTCATGCCCGCGATGCCCATAGCGCCGGACAGGGCCAGCTCCTGATTGCGGCCGCCTGAGCCCTTGCCGGTTATGCGCACCACAGTTTCTCCGCCCGCAATGAAGGCGAGGGGTTCCCCGGCGCCCCTGTGATACTGGGCGACGGAGGCTAAGAAGCTTCCCGCCTCCTTTGCTTCGCAGCAGAGCGAGGCCGTGAGAACAACGGGCCTGTAGCCCAGCCGCCTGGCAGTTTCCGAGGCGGAGGCGCAGAGCTGGGTTACGCTGCCGGTGACGATGGTTTCAACGTTATTTAGCTCCTTGGGAGTCTCGACATCCATAAGGGACAGAGCTTTGTCGGAAAGCTTCAGGCCGTACTTGGAAATTATGGCATGGGCGTCGGCATTGGTAGAGCTGTCGGGGCAGGCGGGGCCTGAGGCTATCATGTCCAGAGGGTCGCCTATTATATCGGAAAGGATTATTGCGATAATACGGGCGCCGCTGCAGGCCATGGCGAATCTGCCGCCCTTTACTGCGGAGAGCCGCTTGCGAATGGTATTCATTTCGGTTATATCGGCGCCGGAGGCCAGCAGCTGCCTGTTCACGTCCTGCAATTCCTCCAGCGATACCAGCGGGCTTTCAAACAGGGCGCTGCCGCCGCCGGAAACCAGGAATATCAGCGTATCCTTTGGGGTCAGGCTATGGGCAAGCTCCAGCGCCGCGTTGGCGGCGAGTACGGAGTTGCCGTCAGGCACAGGATGCCCCGCCTCATATATGGCGATATCCTCCGAAAAGCTGCCTGCGGAGTGGCCATACTTGGTTATGATCACGCCCTTTTCTATGCGGCTGCCAAGGTGATCATATGCTGCCCTGGCCATTTGATAACCCGCCTTGCCTATGGCCACCAGCCTTACCTTATGGGGCAGGCTGACGGAGCCGAGGGCTGCCTTTACTGCGTTGTCCGGCATCGCCCGGTCAATGGCTTCTTTTATGATGAGATGTGCATCGTCAAGTACGTTCATATAAAATCCCCCCATGCAGGCGTTTTGATCTATTATATTTTCGTGTATTATAATAAAATAACGGAGCGGGGCGCAACCTTTTTATGGCGCTGTCCGTCTAATATACAGAAAACCGCAATACGGAGGATATTTTTGCTATGAAGAAAAGACTGATAAAGCTGATCGCCCTCGCTATGTGCGCCGCCATGCTCACCGGCTGCGCCGCGTCCGGCGGAGTGAAGAACCTTACCGATGGCGTAAATGCGGCGGATGTGACGCTGCCCGAAGTGACCGACTATACCATGATAGGCGACCTTGGCGCGGGGCTGATGCAGTACGCGGCGGCGCAGGAAGCCGAAAACCCCGTGCTTTCCCCGCTTTCGGCCTATCTCTGCCTTGCCATGCTCATGCCCGGAGCAAATGAGAACACAAAGGCGGAATTCGAGAAGATACTTGGAGCAGACTGGGACTACGTTTCCGCCCTCGCCGCCGATATAGCCGCACAGCTTGAAAAGACCGGCGGCAGCACCAAGCTCGACCTTGCCAACTCCATCTGGACGGACGACGACAAGGCCGTTATAGAGGAGGAATGGCTAAAGACCGTAAAGGCGTATTTCGGCCCCGACATATACAGCGCCGACCTGCCCAGCGACGGGGCTCTGAAGGCAATAAACAAGTGGGTGAACGACAAGACCAACGGCATGATACCCAAGCTCCACGATGACAATTACGACAAGGACACCATAATGGTGCTGCTCAACGCCCTCTACATGAAGGCGGAATGGGCACATAAGTTTGAAGGCAACTACACAAACGACCGCGAGTTCACCAAAGCGGACGGCAGTACCGTTACCGTGCCTTTCATGAACATGTTCGAGGCCTATGAGAGCTACATAAAGACCGAGGACGCGGAGGGCATAATGCTGCCCTATGACGACGGCAGGCTGGCCTTTATAGCCCTTAAGCCCGGCAGCGGCGACGCACGGGGCTATGCCGCCTCCCTCACCGGGGCCAAGCTGAAGGAAGCCATCGCCGCCGCAAAGGCGGATACCTTCGTTACGGTGAATATGCCTAAGTTCAGCACCGGCTATTCGGTATACCTGACCGACGCCCTCAAGGCCATGGGCATGACCGACGCCTTCGATCCGGACCTTGCAGACCTTACCGGCGCGGGCAGGGGCGTTGACGGGCCGCTGTACATATCTTATGTCTTCCAGAAGGTAAAGGTGGACGTGAACGAGGAGGGCACCGAGGCCGCCGCCGTTACCGAGATCGCCACGGCGGAGGGCTGCGCGCTCCCTGCGGATGAGCCCATAGTGCTGACCTTCGACAGCCCCTTCGTATACGCCATAGTGGATACCGAGACCGGCGTGCCGCTCTTTGCGGGCGTAATGGAGAACCCCGAGGCGAAGTAAAAAATAATTAGAAAAATCAAAAAAGCGGCTTAAAGCCGCTTTCAGTCTGTCAAAAAACCCCAGGGTTGATAAGGGGCCGCAGCCCCTTATGTTTAATCCGGCTCTGACGACATGTGCGTCAGAACGGATGAAAACCCAGAGGTTTTCGTACTTTGCGGATTTTGCCGCCCGGGAGCGAATGCGAGAGGCAAAACCCGTAAAACTCAAAAAAGTGGCATTCAGCCACTTTTTTGACACTCTGAAAGCGGCTTAAAGCCGCTTTTTTGGTTTCGCGGGGACAGCTGAGGCCTAATCATCTATATCTTTGTCCTGCTTGACTATCGCGCCGGAAACGGCGTCTATTTCGTATTCATACTCAAAGCCGTTGCACTTGAAATCTATCTCATATACCATGCGGCCATCCTCCCTATCCAGCTTGCATTCGTATTCGGTTATGCTGCCATTGTCAAGTCCGGCATGTGAAAGAGCTGCGGATTTTGCCTTTGCCTCGCCTATATAGCCTCTGTCGGCTGACTGCTGCTCATTCTTTTTATTGTCCTTTGGATTTTCCTGCTTTTTCCCGTCCTTTGTGTTTTCCGCCGGCTCACCTTCGTATTTGAGTATTTCTCCGGTATTCGCGTTTATGTCGTATTCATACTCCCTGCCGTTCCAGTCAAACTCCAGCTCGTATATCATGGCCCCGTGCTCATAGTCCATTTCAAACTCATAGCCGAGTATTTCTTCGGCCTTTGCCCCGGCGTGAGCAAGAGCTATTTCCTTTGCTTTGGCCTCGCCTATATAAGCGCTGTCGCTGGCGGCACCCTCTGCCGTTACGTTGGTTATGCTCTTGCTGCCGGATTCCCCTATCAGGTTCAGTTCGTTTACGCTGAGCCCCGCCAGCTCGTCAAAGGTATGAGCGGCATTGTTTTCGGTTATTTGCTTTATCAGCTGAGCTTTTCCTTCGGTTATGCCGTACTGCTCCGCAAGGCGTTTTGTGTCAGGATCGTTACTTATAGTCTGACTCAGCACCGCACCCTTGAAGCTGCCTGTATCCAGCATGTCCTTTACCTCTGCGCTCAGCCTGCTTTGCATTTCCGCGCTCTTTATGGGATCGTCGCTATCTACGCTTATAAGTATGGAGTTGGCCAGCTCGGATATATATCCTTCCCTAAGCATTGAACCTATTATGGCGTTTACCGCCACCCTGAGGTCGCTTCCCTTAAGCTTCATATCGCCTATGACCTTTACTCCGTCCTCGTTTTTCGGGGTTACCAATACTACCTGTTCCTTCTTATTCACCCCAAGCTCTATGCTTGGGTTAACATCCAGCGCTACGGTGGAAGCTACGCTGTGATTGGCTCCGTATAAGTATGTTCCAGTCACTATCAGAACCAGCGCCGCTGCCGCTGCCATAACCCTGCTGAATACTCTGCCGCTTTTCTTTTTTGCCGTATTTTCCAATATTATTACCCTTCCTTTCTGCTCCTCGCATTTTCCCATTACTTCTTTAAGATTATTCGGAGCGGCATTGCCAAATGCCCGTCTTACGCTTTCTTCCGTACGCCTGTTGCTCACTTTAAATGCCCTCCCTTTTTTCAAGTTTTGATTTAAGCTTTTTTATTGCCCTGCTGTATTTTGAAAGCACCGTCGCAAGCGGCAGGCCGAGAAGCTCAGCCGTTTCCCTGTGCTTCATGCCGCCTACGGCATGGAGTATCACTACCTGCCGTTCGCTGTCGTCCAGAGCCCTCAGGCACTGCTCCAAAACCAGCCTGTCCTCCGGCGAGGCCGGCGTCTGCTCAAGGTATTTGTCCCAGTCCTCCTCCGGGATGTCGGAACGCTTTCCCCGCTCACGCAATTTTTCCATGCACAGATTTCTGGTTATTGTTATAAGCCAGGCCATCGGCTTGCCCTGGGGCCTGTATCCCGCCGCGCCGAGGTAAGCACGCACAAAGCATTCCTGCGCTATTTCCTCCGCGTCGTGGGAGCTTTTAAGCAGGGACAGCGCGAAGGCGTATACTGAAGGATTGGCTATCCGGTACAGCGGCTCCATGGCAGCCGTGTTCCCCGCTGACAGCTCCATCATGCAGTTCTCCATTTCTTCCCGTTCGCTCTGCCCACATTCAGCAACAGCATTCAGGCATATAAGCATATTCTCTTACTCCTTTCACCCTGTAAACGGAGAATACCCGGTTTTTATTGCAAATAAATTATATATGATTTCCGTAATCCATATACGTCTATGTCTATCGAAAAAGCCCGCCATGAAAATGGCGGGCTCAGCTAACGTTCTTCGGAGTTAAATGGCCGTTGTTTTATCAGTCTGCTACGTAGGGCAGAAGGGCAACGATGCGGGCGCGCTTGATGGCAATGGCCAGCTCGCGCTGATGCTTTGCGCATACTCCGCTCATGCGGCGGGGCATGATCTTGCCGCGCTCGCTTACGTACTTGCGAAGACGTGCGGTATCCTTATAATCGATGTGCTCGACCTTATCTACACAGAAACCGCATACCTTACGCCTGGACTTGCGGGGACGGGGCTTCATTTTGCGCTCTTCCATTTGGTGAATCTCCTTTCATTGGCTAGATGGCCCCTGCTTAGAAGGGCAGCTCGTCGTCCTCTATCTCAGAGAAGCCCTCGGGGGCAGGAGTGTTCTGGCGCTCAAAGCCGCTGCGCTCATAGCCGCCGCTGCCGCTGCCGCCCTCCTGGCCCTTGGGGGTGAGGAATTCGATCTCATCTGCGATTATTTCAGTAATATATCTCTTTGAGCCGTCTTTCGCGTCGTAGCTGCGGTTCTGTATCTCGCCGATAACGGAGACCTTGCGTCCCTTTGAAAGATACTTGCCGCAGAGCTCGCCGAGCTGGCGCCATGCTACGATGTTGAAAAAGTCGGATACCCGCTCCCCGGCCTGATTCTGGAAGCGGCGGTTCACGGCGATGGTGAAGGTGCACACAGTGGTACCGCTGCCGGTGGTCCTCACTTCAGGGTCGCGGGTGAGGTTGCCGATAAGGATTGCTTTGTTCATTTTTGTACCATCCTTTCAGCTAAAATCTTGGTTTAATCAGCCGTTCTGGCGAACTACCATGTAACGCAGGATGCTTTCGTCATTCCTGAAGTTACGCTCAAGCTCGCGGGGCAGCTCGGGAGCTGCTGCGAAATTCACCAGCACATAATAGCCCTCGGTCTTATAATCGATGGGGTAAGCCAGCTTTTTGCGGCCCCATTCATCGGTCTTTTCGATCTCGCCGCCATTGGCGGTTATGATACCGGAGAACTTTTCGATAACGCCCTTGATGGCTTCATCCTCCATCTCAGGGGTAACGATGTACATAGCTTCATACTTGTTCACGCTTTTCACCTCCTTATGGTCTTGTGGCCCTGCCGCGCTTTGGGCAGAGCAAGAAGCACGCTAGCTTTCGTATTATATCACCGGGAAAAGCCCTGCGCAATAGGTTTTTTAAGAAAATAAAGGGTTTTTTGGCGGCTCCGCCTCCCATATCCCGCAGTTGTTAAAAAAACAAATCCGATGTATAATAAACTATCTATACAAGGAGAAATGTGACCTTTGAAGCCTTTGAACATAAAAGCCGCCCTCGCCGCCTTCGGCATAGGCGCGGGAGCCATGGCGATAGCGTATATCTTCCCCGTGGGCCTTATGCTGATGCCCGCGCTGCTGGCCTTTGCCGGCACGGTATGGGGCTATGGGGGGCTGGCCATAGCTGCGATAACGGCCGCAGGCGGCATAATATACGTTGCGGGCGCGGTGGATGCGGGCATAATCGGCCTGCTCGTCATGTCCATACCCGCAGGCGTCGCGTCGGCCTACATCTTTAAAAATAAGCTGCCCTATCGGTCGGCGGCGGTCACAGGGGCGTTCTTCGCGGCGCTGGGCATATACATAATCACCTGCGTTCCGGCGCTGCTCAACGGGAAAGGCCCCTTCGCCTATTATTTACAGTACATGGCCGCATTCGGCGACGCGGTGGAAAAGACCGCGGCACAGATGGGCATAGACGGGGATAAGGCCGAGATGCTGCGCAAGATGGCGGCATACCTGGAATACAAGGCTCCCGACATGGCGGTAATGGCAATGATGTGCATGGGCATGGGCGCAGGTCTGGCGAACGTAGTGGCGGCAAGGGCTCTTTGCAGGGCGAAGGGCGCAAAGCTCAAGCCCATGGCGAAGTTCCACCTGTGGCAGCTTTCCCGGGGCTTTACCTATGGCAGCCTTGTGATGATAATAGGCGCCATAATCATATCCGCGCTGAAGATAACCAATTCTTCCGCCATAGTCACGGCGGTGGAATGCGCGGTGGCGGGGCCGTATGCGCTCATGGGCGTCTGCCTGATGGCGTTCATGGTAAAGATGAAGCTCCGGGGCACGGCGTTCACGGTGTTTTCGGTGGTAGCTATGGTGCTGCTTTTTCCCTACAGCCTTTACGGGCTTTGTATTATAGGCGCTGCGGACAGGCTTTTCCGCATGCGCAGAAGCTATGTGGAGCGAATGCACAAATAAGCCGAGAAAAAGCTTTTTCCTTGGGGGGAAGGTATTATGGACAAAAAACCGCAGATTGCGTTTATACCTCTGTTCATAGCGGCGGCGGCGGCCTGTGGGCTGCTGACGGTATGCTTTGCCGAAAAGTGGGTGGCTCATGTGCTGCTGGCGGTATGCGTGGTTTCCTTCAGCATAGGCATGATAGCGATGGCGGCCTATAAGAGGGCGGTCAAATACGCCATGAACGACATATTCCGGGAAAACGACACCACGGCGGGCAATATCATAACAAACATAGCAATACCCTGTGTGCTGTTTGACAGCGACGGCAAGATCGCCTGGAGCAACGATGCGTTCTCGGAGCTGTATCCGGGCACCGACATATGCAGGCTGATACCCGATATGGATCCGCGCTTCCCCAATAAGGCCCAGTCCATAGAGTATAACGGCCAGCACTTCCAGCTCATGAGCATGCCGGTACAGCGCATACGCACAGAGACCCGGCTCACCTTCCAGTACTGGCTGGACAGGACCGAGGCACTGCATTATTCCCGACTTTACGAGGAGCAGATACCCACGGTGGGGCTGATACAGGTTGACAATTACGACGACCTGATGACCGACAGGCAGTTTCACCGCAACAGCGTGCTCTCGGAGGTGGAGCGCAGGGTAAGCGACTTTGTTACCGCCATGGAGGGCGTATACAGAAGGTACGACAACAGCAAGTTCTTCTTCGTGTTCGAGGCAAAGCGCATAGCGGAGCTTGAACAGCAGCGCTTTACCCTTCTCGACGAGGTGCGCGAGATAGATACGGGAACCGGCCAGCCGGTAACGCTCTCTATTTCCATAGGCGTGGCGGACAGGATAGCCGCCTGGACCACTCCCTCGTTGGCCAGCACGCACTTGCAGCTGGTGCTGGGCAGGGGAGGCGATCAGGCGGTGGTCAAGCGGGGTGCAAACTACGCCTTCTACGGCGGCAAGCGCCAGGTAACCACAAAGAACTCCAGAGTAAAGGCGCGGCTTTTCGCCGAGGCGCTGCATCAGCTGATGGACACCGCAGATGCGGTTTTCATAATGGGCCACAGTCTGCCGGATATGGACTGCGTAGGGGCGGGCCTTGGCATAATGCGCTGCGCCAAGAGCATAAGCTGCCCGGCGTACTTCGTGCTGGATGAATCCAACGCCAGCATTGATGGGGCGATAGAGGCAATGAAGGAAAACAAGGCCTACAGGGATACTATAAAGACGCCGGAGCAGGCCGCCCAGATGATGCGCTCCTCCTCGCTATTGATAATCGTGGACACTCAGCGCAAAAGCTCGCTGCTCAGCGCCGAGCTGCTGGAAAAGGCGGGCAAGGCGGTGGTCATAGACCATCACAGGCGGGCTGTGGACTCCATACAGAACCCTACCCTCAACTATCTTGAGGCGGGATCCTCCTCGGCCTGCGAGATGGTGACAGAGGTGATACAGTACTTTGACGACGGCCTCAAGCCCACCACCTTCGAGTGCGGGGCGCTGCTTGCGGGCATCACTATGGATACAAAGCATTTTTCCTTCAATACCGGAGCGCGCACCTTTGAGGCGGCAAGCTATTTAAGGCGCAACGGCGCGGACAACACCACCGTGAAGATGATGTTCCAGGACGATATGCAGACCTACCGCAACAGGGCCAAGGTAGTGGAAAACGCCATAATAATGGAGCAGGGGATAGCCATATCCGCATGCCCCGCAGGCATGGAAGCCACCAACCTGATAGCCGCACAGGCGGCGGACGAGCTGGTGAACATAAAGGGTATTCAGGCTTCCTTCGTGCTTGCGGAGCGGGGCCAGGTGATATACATAAGCGGCAGAAGCCTCGGGGACATCAGCGTCCAGCTTATACTTGAAAAGCTGGGGGGCGGCGGGCATCAGTCCATTGCCGGCGCGCAGCTGAAGGACGTGACTATGGACGAGGCCATAAGCAGGCTTACGGAAAGTATAAACAGCTATTTAAAGGAGGCACACGAGAAATGAAAGTTTTACTGACACAGGACGTTAAGGGCAAGGGAAAGGCCGGCGACATCATCAATGCAAACGACGGCTACGCAAGGAACTTCCTTATCCCCCGGGGCCTCGCAGTTGCGGCAGACGCAAACAACATTCACGCCGCTAACCTTAAAAAGCAGGCCGACGTACACCGCAGGGAGGTGGCGAGGCAGAACGCCAGGGCCTTGGCAGACGAGATGAAGGGCCTCACCGTAAAGGTATACGCCAAGGCGGGAAGCGGCAAGCTGTTCGGCTCAATAGGCGCGGCCGAGATAGCCGAGGCGCTCAAAGAGCAGTACGGCATAGACGTGGATAAAAAGCGCATAAAGCTGGAGGAGCCCATAAAGTCCCTGGGCATAACCGATATAACTGCCCACCTTTACGAGCAGACCGATACCAAGTTCAAGGTAGAGGTGCTGCCTCTGGAGGCAAGTAAGAATTAACGGCATAAAGGCGCAATAAAAAGAGCAAGAGGTTAAGATATGGAAGAACCCCGCGTACCCACCACGCCGCCCCACAGCCTTGAGGCGGAAAAATCTATACTGGGCAGCATGCTGCTGTCCCATACAGCCGTGGAGCAGGCAATGGAGACGCTCAGCGCTTCCGACTTTTACCTTGCACGGCATCAGGATATATTCCAGGCGATAAAGGGCATATACGACAGGGGAGAGGCCATAGACAGCGTCACGGTCATAGACGCGCTGGACCGCATGGGCAAGCTTGCTTCTGTGGGGGGCGTGATGTACATCACCGAGCTTTCGCTGTACGTACCCAGCGCGGCAAACGCTGCCCACTACATAAGAATCGTGGAGGAGCGCAGCGTGATGCGGCAGCTCATAGAGGCCAGCACCGCCATAGCCTCAGACGCTTTCTCGGGGGAAAAGAGTCTTGAGCAGATGCTGGACGACGCGGAGCGGGCAATATTCAACATATCCATGAAGAAGACCTCCGATACGCTGGTGCATATCAGCGAGACGGTGCTCAGCTGCTACAACCGGGTCGGGGAACTGATGAAGCTCAACGGCGCCCTAACCGGGGTTACCACAGGCTTTGCGGATCTGGACAAGCTCACCTCCGGCATGCAGCCCAGCGATCTCATCATAATCGCCGGCCGCCCCTCCATGGGCAAGACCGCTTTTGCCCTTAACCTTGCTCAGAACGCGGCTGTAAAGGGCAAGAAAACCGTATGCATATTCAGCCTGGAGATGAGCCGCGAGCAGCTGGTGCAGCGTATGCTCTGCTCCGATTCCGGCGTAAACATGCAGTCTGTCCGCACCGGCACCATAACCGATGCGGAGCTGATACGCATAGCGTCCTCCCTTGATCCCCTCTCCAAGGCGAGCATATACATAGACGATTCCGCCGGGTGCAGCGTGGCCGAGATACGCAGCAAGTGCCGCAGGCTGCAATCCCGCGTAGGGCTGGACATGGTGGTCATTGACTATTTGCAGCTTATGCAGACCTCTGGCAAGTACGATAACCGCGTATTGGAAATATCCGAGACTACGCGGAAGCTGAAGATACTCGCCCGGGAGCTGAACGTTCCAATAATTCTCCTGAGTCAGCTTTCCCGCGGCCCTGAACAGCGCACGGATCACCGCCCCGTTATGGCGGATCTTCGCGAATCCGGGGCTATCGAGCAGGACGCGGATGTGATAATGATGCTGTACCGGCCTGCCGTATATGACGCGGAGGCGGACAACACCACCGAGGTAATAGTCGCCAAGCACCGCAACGGCCCTACCGCCACGGTAAAGCTGGCCTGGATAGACAGCAGCGCCAAGTTCGCGGATTTGGACACCACCGGAAGGGACGAGGGGTTTTAGGGGGATCCTCTCTTCTTTTCTCTTTCTTTTCGGGAAAAGAAAGAGAAAAGAAGCAAAAGAGAAAGAAAAGCCAACAGGAAATAAACAGGATAAAAAGACAGGGTGCAAATATAAAAAGGAGCGGAGAGAACCGTTCCTTTATTGTTTTGATTGTTGCAAGCTTTTCTCTTTCTTTTTGCTGCTTTTTCTGTTCTCTTTTCCCGAAAAAGAGAAAGAAAAAGCAGAGGCAGAGGCAAAGCTTTATTTATGCCCGTGCTTGTACAGCTGCCTGTTGTCCAGCGCCCACTGGCGCTCGGTAAATTCGCCGTCGCTGACAGCGGCGAGGGCGTCGAACATCTCGAACATGCGGGAATCCAGCACGTCTATCTGGCTGACTATCTCGGCCTCGGGGAACATGGGCGGCTTTGGGCTGCCGTATTCCGGCACGCTGTGGTGGGAGAGGAGAATATGCTGCACCAGCTCCTTGGTAGAGTTATCTATCATGAGCTCGGCCGCCGCCCGCTCAACTATGGCCACTCCCATGTTTATATGGCCGAGCAGCTGGCCGGGGGTGCTGTAGCCTGTTGCCAGGCCGAGGCCGCCTACCGTGAGCTCCGGCACCTTGGCGACGTCGTGGAGTATTATGCCCGCATAGACCAGCTCGCAGCTAAGGGCCGGGTAAAGCTTTTTGTATACGTCGCAGACAGCCTCGGCAGCCCTGAGCATGGTATGGGTATGGTAGAGCAGGCCGCCCCGCATGGCGTGGTGAAGCTTGAGCGCCGCGGGATAGCGGAAAAGCTCCTCCCGGTTTTCCCTGAGTATATACTGGGTGAGCATGCGCAGGTCGTTGTCCGTAAAGCCCTCCGTGACCTTTATTATATCGTCGTACATCTCCTGGGGGGGCAGCGGCGCGCAGGGCACCAGACTTGACATATCCACATTGTCGGAATCCCGCGCAGGGCGTATGCGGTCTATCTTCAGCTGCTCCGAGTCCTTCCATATGTTTACCGTAGCCCGGACCTTGATTATGCTGTCCGGTTCGTATACGCCGTGCTGCTCTATGCTGTAATCCCAGAGCTTGGCGGATATTTCGCCGCCGGCATCAGCCAGTATCATGTCCAGATAGTCGCTGCCCTTTACGTTGCTCTTTATAGCTACGGACTTGACTACGCAAAAGCCCTCCACCTGATTATTGGCGGGATTCACTATGCTGTTAAGCAGGTTCATGCGTCCCATGGCGCTATCCTCCTAATATTACTGAAAAATCTCATATCGCCATTATAACATAATATGGGCAGTATATGCGCCCCTCCGAAAAAATTGCTTTCATATCCATTGATCTGATATAATGTATGCAACCTTTTGTGTCGTCAACACGTTTAATATACAGATGAAGGGCAGGTAATTGCGCATTGACCCCCAAGAGCATTGAAGCCATATACAGGGACAACTGTAAAATGGTTTACTGGGCGGCGTATTCCGTACTAAAGCGGGAAAACGACGCCATGGACATCGCTCAGAGCGTATTTTTGCGGGCGATAAAGAACATCGATAAGCTGAACACAATGGAAGACGGGCAGGTAAAGGCATGGCTGTACCGCGTCGCCGTGAATCTGTGCTATGACGCAGGCCGGAGGCTGAAGCGGGAGATACCCGCCGAGGAGCTGCCCGAGCCCAATACTGACCGGGAATACGAGCTGCCCGAGGCCTCCGCCATATCCAGAGATCAGCGGGAACGGGTGAAGCGGGCCATCGATGCGCTGCCCGATATATACCGCGAGACGGTGATGCTGCATTACTATTCGGGGCTGGACTACAAGACCATAGCGGCCATGCAGGGCAGCACCGAGGGAACGGTGAAATCCCGGATATTCCGGGCAAAGGAAAGGCTCTATGAGCTGTTGAAAGAAGGTGAGAAGAATGACTGACAGGCTGGACGATCTGCTGTTTTCCATAGGCGAAGAGCAAAATGACAGGGTGGATTTTGACCAGATGTACGCCGATCTTCTCAAAAAGCATAAGGAAGAGGAAAAAAAGCGCAGCATAAGGCGGTCGCGCTTCGTGCGCTATGGCGCTATGGCGGCCTGCGCGGTGGCGCTGGTGGGTATAGGCGCCGCCATGGTAAACAGCAGCCGCTTTAAGGCTGAGGCCCCGGCAGAGGCTGCCATGACCGAGGAATGCGTGGAAGAATCCGCCCCGGCGGAGGAAGCCCCTGCGGAGGCGGCCCCGGCGGAGGAGCCAATGATGGCGGAGGCGCAGGAAGCCGCAGACACTGCAGCGACGGAAGCGACGCCGGAGGAAGGCGCGGACGATAAGGGCTTCAAAAGCACGGCGACTGCCGCCGGCGGAGCCGGCGTAGAGATAGGCACCTGCGACGACGCATGGAGCAGGCTGAAGGCGGCCGGAATAGAGGCGGAGCCGTATGATAGCGAGGACGCGCCGGAGGCAGGCTATGCGCTGATGACGGGCGAGGGCGAGGCGATATGGAACGCCGGAAGCGGGGTATACAGGGTAACGCTCAACGGCGACATTGCGGAGCAGCTAAAGGAGCTTTGCGAATAGCGCGGGCAAAAAACGAAGCACTTAAAAAGGCGGCCTGAGGCCGCCTTTTTTTGAGCAGTTAAGCTATGTCCTCCTTCACGCTTTCCGGGGGGACGTCCAGCTGCCAGGGGTCTTTGAGATACCCGCGCAGCAGCTTGAAGGCGGAGGCGTAGTAAAAGCCGTCGCATATACGCTCGTCGGTGGTAAAGGTGTAGGGTATGTAGTGCACCTCGGCTACCGTTCCGTCCCGCTGCACCTCAAGGCGTTTTTCCTTTGCGCCAAAGCTGCAGAACACAGGCACGTTGCCGAAGTCGTACAGGTGATGGAATACCGGCGGTATGCCTAAGCTTCCCATGCTGGTTATGAACAGACTGCCGTGGAAGGGGCTGACCCTTATGAGGGAAGCGGGTATGAGCCCAAAGTAATCCATGAAGCTGAGTATGCCCATGACCAGCCTAAGCACCAGCCCGGGTATGTAGTTCAGGGCCCTGGCCGTGCCGTCAAAGGAGGAATCCTCTTCCTTGGCTGCCTTTATGGTGGAATTCAGTACCTCGTATACCTGTCTGGCTGTGGCGTCCTTTGGAAATACCGCCTTTATGACGGTATCCGGGGAGCCGGTGCGCATCTCCTTCTTAACGTCCATGTTGACCCATATCTCGTTGCGGGCGTAGAGCTTCTGGCCGGAGAGGAAGCGGTTCAATGCCGGACGTTGTGATACGGTGCGCACATAGGCCGCAAGCAATACATGGGTTATACCGAAGCTGTCCAGCCCCTCTGCGCGTTTCTGACGAATGTAGTCCTCCATGGAGGCTACATCCACGCTGTAGGCCAGCAGGTTGGTCGCGCCGTTCCTTCGGGGCATTATGTACCATGCTACGCGGTCCATGGGGTTGTAGCCACGTATCCTTCTGCCCTCGTAACGGTCGCCGAAGCGGCGCTTTACTTTATTTTCATTCAAAAGATTTTTACCCCCTGTTGAAAAAATATATAGTGAACTCCATATATTATGATAGTATTTTATGCCTGTGAGGCCACCGTGTCAACGGCGGAGAATTGGTGGATAAAGAAATTAAGGAACTGTTAAAAAAAACAGAATAAGGGTTGCAAGCGCAAACGGCCCGGGTTTATTATTTAATAGTACCATCAGTTGACAAGAGCACACAAGCCCTAAAGGCTTGTTTTGGGACGCTCC
>ERZ780167.1332-NODE-1332-length-22163-cov-9.113126_pt1 | contig 22163 bp, 20 predicted proteins | sample MGYA00510982_ERZ780167 | MGnify/ENA primary metagenome ERZ780167 (study PRJEB29588, sample SAMEA2146107) | human gut metagenome | biome: human gut; feature: human-associated habitat; material: faeces | place: Denmark | collected 2008/2010 ... | reverse complement strand
TCTTCAGGAAGGTCTTCTTCTCCCGGCGGCTGTTGTCGAGCAGCTGATAGCTCATGCCGATATCGGCACGGCGATAGGCGGTGGCACGGAAACTGTTGGTCTCTAACTCCTTGTGGGGGGCGGCGAATGGCAATCCGTCGGCAAAGGCAAGCTTCAGCGACATACGCCATTTCTTGCTGCCAGGGAAGTAGTCGGTGAAGAAGAGGTTCACGGCATAGCGCTGGTCGGTAGGCAGAGGGATGCTCTTGCCTCCCAGATTCATCCTGGTATCCATGAGCGAGAGGCTGAGCCATGAATCCGTGCCCGGTACAAACTCGCCATAGAGCTTGAAGTCGAGTCCAGCTGCATGACCGTTGCATTCGTTCTGTCCGTAATATACTACCTTCACGTTGCTGACTGAGTAGGGAACCAGGTTGGCCAATGCCTTATAGTAGGCCTCGGCAGAGAACTTGAACCGCTGGTTGTTTATGCGGAAACGGTAGTCGTATCCGGCGATGAAGTGGATGCTTCGCTGGCTCTTGATCTTCTCGTTGAGTGATGCTACGGTGACTCCGTTGACGGTTGTCGTATCTCTCAGCTCCTTGAAGAAAGGTGCCTGATAGTATAGTCCGGCTGCCAGGCGGAGCGTGGTGTTCTCGTGATTTGCCGGTATGATGGCGAGAGAGACGCGCGGACTCAGAATCGTTTCGCGGTTGAAGTTCCAGTGACTCATGCGCACACCATAGTTCAGCGTGTAGTGCGTCTGTCCGTTTCCGGTGCTGTCGGCAGTACCGCCCGAGAATCGGTAGGTGTCTTGTATGTAGGCTTCTATACGATTGGCATTCAGTTTATTGCGGGCTTTCATTGAATAAATCATATAGAGGTCTTTCCCGTTGTGTGGAATGCTGTAACCGGCAGAATCGCGCATCTCGTATTCGATGGAATTCTCTTCAATATGTTCCCTTTTCAGGGTGATAGCCGCTTCTGCATTGTGCTTCTTTACCTTGTGGCGCAGCATCAGCTTGGCGCTCATCACACGGGCTGTGAGGTAGTTGCGGGCGTGCTCGAAATAGGTTCCCACACCCAGGTTTTCCGATGTCTCGGTCTGGTCGAGCCAGTATTGTCCCTGGATGTCGTATTTCTCCTGTTCCTTGGTATGGAAGGCACTTCCCAGGAGGGAGAGGCTGGTGTTCGGGGTGATGTAGCGGGTGATGCCGAGGGTTCCGAAATAGGTGAGGAAGCGGTCTTTCTCCTGTCCGTCGAAGTACACCCTGAAACTCTTCACGTTCTCCATCGTTCCGAACGAGGTCTCGCGGTCGGACGGTTCGAAGTTGTAATGATTGTCAGAGATATATCCTATGAAGTCTATCTTCCATCGCTTGTTGGGCTGGTAGCTCAGATAGGTCTGGTAATCAAGATATTGTGGCTTGTATTCTCCCTTAGTCTCCAGCGAACCGAGGAGGTAGGAAGTGGTCTTGTATCTCACGCTGTTGAGCCATGAGAGTTTCCGGGTTCCTATTCCGATATAGGTATCGGCTCCCAGCAGGCTGGCAGCCACGCTTCCTTCTACTACAGGCTTCTTGCCCTTGGCTTTCAGCGTCTTGTAGGTGATGTCGAGTGCCGAGCTCATCTTGTCGCCGTATTTCGCTCCGTAGCCTCCGGTAGAGAAGCCTATCTTGTCTACTATATATGGATTGATGACGGAAAGACCTTCCTGCTGACCGCTGCGGACGAGGAACGGACGGTATATTTCCACATTATTTATATATACGGAGTTTTCATCGAAGGCACCGCCACGCACGTTGTACTGCGAGGAAAGTTCGCTGTGGGTGCTGACGCCAGCCTGCTGCTGGATGATGCCCTCCACGCCGTTGCCGTTGGCAGAAGGAGCCATCCTGATGTCCTTGACCTTGATTTCCTGCGTCTGGTCTGACTGTATTTTCTCGCCCGTCACGTTTACATCGCCCAGCATCGTGGCATTGGCATGGAGTATCACCTGCAGGGTCTGCTTGCCTCTGGGTCTTCTCAGGACGCGGACCTTGGTCTTGTAGCCTATCATCGAGAATTTGACGGCTACGCTGTCGGCAGAATGCAGATGCATGCTGAATTCTCCCCTGAGCGAAGTGAAAGCCACCTTGCCCTGGCTGGCTACGGAAACCGTGGCAAGTTCTACGGGGTTATTGTCGTCATCGGTGACTCTACCTTGCAGCGTGAATTCCTGTGCCATCATCTTCAGGGTGGCAATCAGGCATATTGTCATGATAAATAATTTCTGTTTCATGTAGTATTTAACGCAGAAAGTTGGAATTTATTATAAAATACCTAACCTTTGGTATTTGTATATCGCATTTTTTTAGTACTTTTGCAGCCAAGATATAGCAAATATTAAAATATTTAAAAGAGAGATTAATAGAAAAATGAAAAAACAGACTCAGGCCATTCATGTGGCATACGAACGTAGAGACGCTTATGATTCATTGAGTGTTCCGGTATATAATACGCTGGCTTACGAATTTGACAATGCAGCCATCATGTCGGATGCCTTTACGGACAAGATCAAGGCTCCGGATTATTCGCGTGTGGAGAATCCTACGGTTACCAACCTGGAACGCCGCATCGAGGCACTGACCGGTGCGCAGCATGTTACAGCTTTCAATTCAGGCATGGCTGCTATCAGCAATACGCTGATGGCGCTGGCTGCACAGGGCAAGAACATCGTCAGTTCCAAGCATCTCTTCGGCAACACCTATGCCTTGCTGGTTGCCACTTTGCGCCGTTTCGGGGTGAAGGTGCTTCTGCGCGATCTGACCAATATAGAAGAGGTACGCGAGGCAATTGATGAGGATACCTGTTGCGTGTTCCTGGAAATCATTACCAATCCGCAGCTGGAGGTGGCCGACCTGAAGGCGCTTTCTGAGGTGGCTCACGAGAAGAACGTACCCCTGGTGGCTGATACTACCATCATTCCTTTCACCCAGTTCTCGGCTAAGGATCTGGGCGTGGATATCGAGGTGGTATCCAGTTCCAAGTATATCAGCGGCGGTGCCACATCGCTCGGAGGTGTGGTCATCGATTACGGTACTCCCTATCATGGCGATTTTGCCAAGCGTCTCTATGGTGAGATGCTTTTCAACTTTGGTGCCTACATGACTCCGCAGGTGGCTTATATGCAGACCATCGGACTTGAGACGCTCGATGCGCGCTATCGTGTGCAGAGCAGCAATGCGCTGGAGCTGGCAAGGAAGCTTCAGACGCTCCCTCAGATCAAGCGTGTGAACTATGTGGGCTTGGAGGATAATCCGTTCCATGAGTTGGCAAAGAAGCAGTTTGGTAAGACTGCCGGAGCGATGATCTGCATCGATTTGGAGGATAAGGAGGCATGTTTCAGTTTTCTGAATCATCTGAAGCTGATTCATCGTGCCACCAATCTCTTCGACAACCGTTCGCTAGCCATCCATCCTGCCAGCACCATCTTTGGCGGCTTCTCGGAGCGTATGCGTCAGAGCATGGATGTCTTGGATACTACCGTAAGACTGAGTATCGGATTGGAGGATGTTGATGATCTGTTTGAGGACATCAAGCAGGCGTTGGAGCAAGTGAAGAGTGAAGAACGAAGAGCAGAGAAAGTGAAGAGTGAAGAACGAAGAGTGAAGAAAGTGAAGAGTGAAGAATTCAATTGCTGATGCTAATCATAAAGTTCCAAGTTCAAAGTAAAAAAGCTCAAAGTTCCAAGTATAAAGTTCAAAGTATGAAGTACGATTTTGATAAAATAATTGACCGTTCGGGTAGCGGCGACCTCAAGCACGAGGCGTTGCAGCCACGTTGGGGAAGAACCGATCTGCTGCCGCTCTGGGTAGCGGATATGGACTTCGAGACCCCTGATTTCATCACCGATGCCCTGAAGGCACGTCTGGAACATTCGCTCTTCGGATATACCGTAGAGCCGGAAGACTATCTGCCCAGCATCATCGATTGGGTGAAGGCTCATCATCAGTGGGATGTGGAGCGCGACTGGATTCGCTTTATTCCGGGCATCGTGAAGGGAATAGGACTGGTGGTGAACGTCTTCACCAAGGAAGATGAGAAGGTCATCATCCAGCCACCCGTTTATCATCCTTTCCGGCTCACCCCGCAGGGAAACGGCCGCGAGGTGGTTTTCAATCCACTGAAGATGCGCCAGGACGGATATTACGAGATGGATTTCGAAAATCTGGAAAAGGTGTGTGATGAGAAGTGCAAGGTGCTGATTCTATGTAACCCTCATAATCCGGGAGGTATTACATGGGACAAGGAAACGCTGCAGCGACTGGCTGACTTCTGCTACGAGCATCATCTGCTGGTAATCAGCGATGAGATTCATGCTGACATGGCTCTCTTCGGACACAAGCATATTCCTTTTGCATCGGTCAGCGACCATGCACGCGATATCAGCATCACCTTCCAGGCTCCTTCCAAGACCTTCAATATTGCCGGTATCGTGAGCAGTTATGCCATCATTCCTAGTGAGGAGATACGCAGGAAGTTCTATCCTTGGCTGTCTGCCAACGAACTGGATGAGCCTACGCTCTTTGCTCCGATTGCTACGGTAGCAGCCTTCAGGAAGGGGGAGGAGTGGCGCAGGCAGATGCTGGCATATATCGAGGATAATATCCGCTTTGTAGAGGATTTCTGCAAGGAGCATATTCCGGGTATCCGTCCGCTCCGTCCGCAGGCTTCGTTCCTGGTATGGCTGAACTGCAGGGATTTGCATCTCTCTCATGATCAGCTTCTGGATCTTTTCATCGACAAGGCTCATCTTGCCTTGAACGACGGTGAGATGTTTGGTCCTGGTGGCGAAGGTTTCATGCGACTGAATGTGGCAGAGCCTAGAAGCGTGCTGAAACAGGCGCTTCGGCAGCTGGAAGAAGCTGTGAGGGGATTAGGTTAACTCTTTAAAGTTTAAGGATATATAAAATAATGAAGGGGTGTGTAGATTTGAATACCTGCACACCCCTTTATCGATTTTCAATAGTTTACTTATTGAATGCGTAATAGAAGCCATCGTTCATTGCCATACGAACCTGGAAAAGGCCATTCTCGTCGGCTGGAACGTTCATCTTCTCACCGTTAGGCAGACAAGCCTGGATGCTGCCATCCTCATTAAAGCTGAAGAGTTCACGGATATCGCCGTCCTTGCTGTATGACCAGCTCTTTTTCTTCTTGTTGAATACGAAGTATGATTTCTCACCCTCTGGGTCGGTAATCTCATAACCGTTCTTCAATGTCTTGATGGCGTACATACGACCATCCTTACCCATTACGTCCTTGGTCTTGCCGACATTGGCAATCACCTTTTCGCCTGTCCAGAACTCGATAGAGTTGAGCACGAACAAGTCTGCAACAGAACATACTGCGTAGGCAGGACTGATAACGATGAAAATCAATTCGTTGACGAACTTGTTGTCAGTAGCACGCTTGTTCCAATCCAAAACGTTGTTGGTAAGGCAGAATGAGCCGATACAAGAACTGAGAGTCATGGTGCCTAAAGAGACAGCGATGACTGCATTAACCATAAATTTCTTCATAACTTTATGTTTAGAGGTTTAAAAATAAATAGGTCTATACGCTAATGATGAGTTAGCATATAAACCTATATACTATATTAAATATGTGTTGTTACTTAGCTGATTCGAACTCGCGCAGGAATCGGGTATCATTCTCAGAGAAGAGACGCAGGTCGCTGACACGATACTTCAAGTTAGTGATGCGCTCTACACCCATACCGAAGGCATAACCGGTATAGATATTGCTGTCGATGCCGCAAGCCTCGAGGTCGTGAGGGTCTACCATACCGCAACCCAGAATCTCTACCCATCCTGTATGCTTGCAGAAGTTACATCCCTTGCCGCCACAGATGTTGCAGGAGATATCCATCTCAGCGCTAGGCTCTGTGAATGGGAAGTAGCTAGGACGCAAGCGGATCTTGGTATCTGCACCGAACATCTCGCGAGCGAAGGTGAGGAGCACCTGCTTGAGGTCGGTGAAGCTTACGTTCTTGTCAACATAGAGGCCTTCTACCTGATGGAAGAAGCAGTGGGCACGGGCGCTGATTGCCTCGTTGCGGTATACGCGGCCAGGGCAGAGAACGCGGATAGGTGGCTCATGAGTCTCCATGTAATGTGCCTCATCGTTGGAGGTATGACTGCGCAGGAGCACATTCTTGGTTACGTCATCATCGTTGCTCTTCTCGATGAAGAAGGTATCCTGCATGTCGCGGGCTGGATGATCGGCAGCAAAGTTGAGCATGGTGAACACGTGCTTGTCATCATCAACCTCTGGACCCTGATAGAGGGTGAATCCCATACGGCCGAAGATGTCGATGATCTGGTTCTTTACAACAGTCAACGGATGGCGTGTACCCAAAGCCACAGGATAAGCCGTACGGGTCAGGTCGATGTCATCGCTGCTTGCGTCAGCCTCTTCCATCTGCTCCTTGAGTCCGTTGATCTTGGCAAGAGTAGCCTGCTTCAATTCGTTGATTTTGATACCAACCTCTTTTTTCTGGTCGCCTGGCACATTGCGGAAGTCGGCCATGAGGGCATTGATTTCACCCTTTTTGCTGAGATACTTGATGCGAAGCTGTTCTACTTCTTCTGCGTTCTGGGCAGTCAAAGAATCCACTTCTTTCAAGAGTTCTTCTATTTTTTCTAATAACATATCTTATTAAATTGTCTATTTTGAGTGCAAAGATAATATTTTTTGCTTAAAATATGAAATATATCAAAAGAAAGTTGTACTTTTGCAATGAAAATTTGAGAAATTTAATAAGTTTATGAAGAAACTATCTTTTATAACAGTAATGTTGGCGGTGCTTACCATCGTTTGTTTCACCTCTGTAGGGTGCAAGGACAAGAAGCCCGCTACTCTTGTTGATTCAGTGGTAGCTGATACGGCTGTCGCTGACACACAGGCTATGGACTCTGCCGAAAAGCTCATAGAGGAGACTTCTATGCCTAAGGCTGCTGACGAGTTGTTTGATGACTTCCTGTTCAATTTTGCAGCCAGTCGTAAGCTTCAGAAAAAGCGTGTTTATTTCCCGCTGCCTGTCTATCGCAACGGAAAGGTGGTGAAGAAAATTGAAAAGCGCCATTGGAAAATGGAACATTTCTTTATGCGTCAGGATTATTATACGCTGATCTTCGATAACCGGAAGCAGATGAACCTGGTGAAGGATACTACCATCGATCATGTGGTGGTAGAAAAGGTGTTCTACAAGACCCATACCGTTCAGCAGTTCCTCTTCAACCGTATCAACGGTCAGTGGATGATGACCAGCATCAACTATAAGCCGATGTATGCCAACATGAATGCCAGCTTCCTGAAGTTCTATGGCTCGTTTGCTACTGATTCTGCCTTCCAGGCAGAGCATCTGCATAATCCGGTGAAGTTTACCGGTCCTGATCCTGATGATGATTTCAGTACGATGACGGGCGATATCGAACCGGAGACATGGCCTGCCTTTGCGCCTCAGTTGCCTTCTGGCATGATTTACAACATCATTTACGGTCAGAAATATACTGAGAGCAGCCAGAAGATATTCGTGATTCGTGGCATCGCCAATGGGTTGGAAACGCTGCTTACCTTCAAGAAGATAGGAGGAAAGTGGATGCTGACCAAGCTGGAGATGTAAATATAGTGATTAGTGATTAATTGTTTTTTAGAAATAGCTGGATATGAAGGATATTCGAGACTATAGCCTTTTGGCTCACAATACGTTTGGAATTGATGCCAAGTGCAAGCGATTCCTGGAATACTCATCGGTAGAAGAGGCGCAGCAGATTGTGGCTGGGCTTACTGCTGCCGATCAGCCTCTGCTCATTCTGGGCGGTGGCAGTAATCTCTTGCTTACAGGCGATTACGAGGGTACCGTGATTCATTCTGCCATCAAGGGTATTAAGGTGCTGGATAATGAAAAACTGCACAGTTCTGATTCGGTGTTCCTGAGCTGCGGTAGCGGTGAGGTGTTTGATGACGTGGTGGCATACGCAGTAGAACATGGCTATCATGGCGCAGAGAACCTCAGTATCATCCCGGGCGAAGTGGGAGCGAGCGCTGTCCAGAACATCGGTGCCTACGGTGTGGAGGCAAAGGATATTATATATAAGGTGGAAGCTGTTGAGATTGCTACCGGAAAGGTGGTGGTTTTCGATAATCAGGACTGCCAGTACAGCTATCGACAGAGCAGGTTCAAGCATGAATGGAAGGACAAGTATCTGGTTACCCATGTCATCTATCGCCTGAGCAAGCACTTTGTGCCTGATCTGGATTATGGCAACATCCGTACTTCTCTGGCTGCAAAGAAAATCGGGAATCCTACTGCTCAGCAGCTCCGTGATGTCATCATCGAGATTCGTAATGCCAAATTGCCTGATCCTAAGGTGCAGGGCAATGCGGGCAGTTTCTTCATGAATCCTATCGTGCAGAAGGCAAAGTATGAGGAACTGGCTGCGCTGTATCCGGGAATGCCTCATTATACCATTGATGCTGAGCACGAGAAAATTCCAGCAGGATGGATGATTGATCAGTGTGGATGGAAAGGTCAGAGCCTGGGACGTGCCGGCGTGCATGACAAGCAGGCGTTGGTGCTGGTGAACCGTGGTGGTGCTACGGGTGAGGAAATCGTGAATCTCTGTGAAACGATTCGGAAGGATGTGAAGCAGAAATTTGGTATTGATATCCATCCGGAGGTGAATGTGCAGTGAAGAACGAAAAGTGAAGAATTCGTTTGTTTTTCAGGAAATATTTGATGATAGATGAAGATTACTTTGTTGGGAACAGGAACATCGAGTGGTGTTCCTGTTTTGGGATGCGATTGTGAGGTTTGCCGAAGCAGGGATCCTAAGGATAAGCGCTTTAGAAGTGCTGCGATGATAGAGACGGAGAATACCCGTATTCTGATAGATGCGGGTCCGGACATAAGGATGCAGCTGCTCAGGGAACCGTTCCGCAAGTTGGATGGTGTGCTGGTTACGCATATCCATTACGACCATGTGGGAGGAATCGATGACCTGCGTGGTTTCTGCGTGTTTGGAGATATTCATATCTATGGTGATGAACTGGTAACCCGTTCGTTGCCTCATACTATGCCTTACTGTTTTCCTAAGGATGCCGAAAAGCTTTATCCGGGAGCTCCGAAGCTCAAGCTTCATACCATAGAGCCTCATCATTCTTATCGGATAGGCGATATCGAATTCGTTCCTATCCGTGTTCTCCATGATAAGATGCCTATTTTGGGCTATCGTTTCGGCAAGTTTGCCTATATTACGGATATGAAGACGATGGGCGAGGAAGAATATCCGTATCTGGAAGGAGTAGAAATACTGGTTATCAACGCCCTCCGATTCGATAAGCCACATCATAGTCATCAGCTGGTAGAGGATGCCATACGGGTTTCGCGCAGGATAGGAGCCAGGAAAACGATCCTCACGCATGTCACTCATCAGATTGGTTTTCATGATGATGCTAATGCCCGTCTGCCTCAGGGTGTCGTCTTCGGTTATGACCAGATGAGTTTCGAGATTTAGGCTCGTTCGCTAAATGTAATGACCTAATTATCAAACGAATCAGAAACGAATCAGAAATGAGTTCGAAACGAATTCGAAATGAATTAGGTTTAATAACGTTTAAATAAATAAGAAATTAAGACATGAATGGTTAAATATAGTTTAAGATTTGAGTTTTTTTACAGAAAAGCTTGTGAAACTCATAGAATCTTGCTATTTTTGCACGTGTGTTTTTCATAGTATTAGATTTAAGGTTAACAAGGTTGGGCCACAGCGGTGGCCCTTTTTTGTGTACGAAAGTCTATTGAAAACATGAATTTCGGTCTACAGAGAATATGAATTTCATCATAAAAAAGCACATCATTTTCCCCTTGTTTCCAGGCAGAAGATGATGTGCTTTCTTTTATTATCAGCAATAGCGCTTATTTTTTTCTCTTGAACTTATGATAAAGTTTCCATGCAAGTATGGCACCGTCAAATGCTCCAGCTCCGATTTTCATCATGCTGCTGAAACGCTTGCTGGCGCTCGCATTCTTGGATAGAGCTTCCGGTTTGGTGAAAAGCGATTTCCACAAAGCCTTGATCTTGGCATCGTCAGCCTGTATATCCTTGCGTAGTAATTCCTTGCGTAGACGAATTTCGTTCAGCGAGTTGTATTCTATGATTTCATCTTGTTCTATCATCTCTTTGAAAATTTAGAATGAGTGAAGAAAAATATCGCCTTGAGGGCTTAGCTCTTTCAGGAAAATGAAAAAAGTTATTGCATCAGAATGCTGGCAAGGAACTTGACGAGCGGCCTCTCTATCCATTGGTGGCGGAATACGATGAAAAGTATCAGTATAAATAGATATACTCCCGCCACTACGCAGAAGGCTAGGGCTGTGCTTCCTATCACGCCAGCCAATCCGTATGCCGCAGCAAAGGAAAGGTAGATGATGGCGATGAGGAAGAGACCTAGGAGCACCACTGTCATGGTGATGGCAGTGAGCAGTCTTACCACTTTATCCACAACATCGAGCTTCATGTACTCTGACTGAAGCCCGATGTAATGTTTGAGCACCTCTACGAGCTGCCCGATGGTTTCTACGTTTTTATCGTTAGAGAACATCTTGAGATATTTATGAGATATTTACTTGATACCTCTCTTAATTATACCTCAGGAGCAGCATCCTTGATATCGTCTACCAAGTCGTCTACGTCTTTGCGGCTCAACTTGATGTCGTGCTTCTTGCAAAAATCATCTACTGCGCCAGCAATCTTGCTGCGTGTATCTTCTCCCTTTTCAGGAGCAAAAATCAAACCGAGTGCTGTACCAGCGATTGCACCGCCGAGGAATGCACCAATGTAACCTAATGCCTTCATAATTCTTAAGTTTTAAACGTTATACGATTTTATACCTATAAAGTTGAAGCAAATGATGGATAGGAAAGTGAACTTTCCATTCTCTTTTGCTGCTTTACAAATGCAAATATACTAATTTTTCTCCAAAAACCGCGTGAATTTGTCTTAATTTTTATTTAAATATGCTGTATTAACAAACTTTATGCGGTTTTTCTGCTCATATTTGCCAAATATTTTGTATTTTCGCAGTGCAATTGCGTTGGAATCGATTACAAGATGGGGCGTATTGCGTCATAAGAATAAGCAATTAATAAAGAATTTATCAATAAAAACATTTTCAAAATTATGAAGAAATTATCAGTTTTGTGCGCAGGTATGTGCGCTGTTTTGGCATTGGCTAGTTGTGGTACTTCTAAGGAAAGTGCTTATAAGAAGGCTTACGAGAAGGCTCAGCAGCAGGAGCAGGCTCCAGTTGCTCAGGAGCCAGTTGTTACTCCTTTGGAAACAACTACTCCTTCTGAGTCAACAAATACTGAGGTTGACAACGCTACTGTTCGTCAGGAGAACGTTGACCTCATCATGGGTTCTGGTCTTTCTAACTACAGTGTAGTAGTAGGTTCTTTCTCTCTCAAGGCTAACGCTGAGGGCTTGGCTAACACTTTGAAGAGCGCAGGTTACGAGGCTCAGATCGTTTTCAACAGCAGCCGTAATATGTATCGTGTAGTTGCTGCTACATTCGCAGACAAGTCAGGTGCTGTTAAGAGCCGCAATCAGCTCCGCGCTGGCAAGTATCCTGATGCTTGGTTGCTTCTCAAGAAGTAATTACTGTTTCAGAACAGAAAATTAAGACTAGGATTTTTTCGTAGATTCATGCGAATTTTATCTATAGACTACGGTAAGAAACGTACCGGTATCGCTGTGACCGACCCATTGCAGATTATTGCCAATGGGTTGGTCACTGTTGCTACACCTGAACTCTTCGCCTTTGTGGAACAGTATATCCAGAAGGAACAGGTGGAGCGTATTGTCATCGGAAAGCCAACCCAGCCCAACGGGCAGCCTAGCGAGAACCTGGCGCGAGTGGAGAACTTCTTCAATCGCTGGCGCAAGGCTCATCCTGAGGTTCCTATCGAATATTATGATGAGCGTTTTACATCGGTGCTGGCTCATCGTGCCATGATAGAGGGTGGGGTGAAGAAGAAAACCAGAAGAGATAACAAAGGCTTGGTGGACGAGATCAGTGCCACCATTATTTTACAAGATTATTTAGAGTCAAGAAGATGATTTTACCTATTTATATATATGGTCAGCCCGTTTTGAGAAAGGTGGCTGAAGATATTACTCCCGATTATCCTGAATTGAAGGAACTGATTAACAATATGTATGAGACGCTTGATTCCAGCAATGGTATCGGACTGGCTGCTCCGCAGATTGGTCTGGCTATCCGCCTGGTGGTTATCGATCTCGATGTATTGAGCGAGGATCTCCCTGAGTATAAGGGATTCCGTCATGTTTTCATCAATCCTCATATCCTGGAGTATGATGAGGAGGCTGAAAAGGATTCTTCAGATGAGGGATGTCTTTCCATTCCGGGCATCAACGAGAAGGTGGTTCGCCCTACACGCATCCACGTGAAGTATCAGGATGAGAATTTCCAGGAACACGATGAGTGGGTGGGGGGATATCTGGCTCGCGTGATGCAGCATGAGTTCGACCATCTGGAGGGTACCATGTTCGTGGATCGTGTTTCGCCTCTTCGTAAGAACATGATAGCTGGCAAGCTCAAGAATATCATCAAGGGCAAGTTCCGCTGCAGCTATCGTACTAAAATTCGTCGATGAAAAAGTTTATTTTCACTTTTGTGCTGGTGCTGACGGCTTGGTCGGCATCAGCGCAATATAGAGTTGACCGCCTGATTACGGCAGGCAGAAGTGCTCTCTATTATGAGGACTTCGTTCTTTCCATCAAGTATTTTAATCTTGCTATCGGTGCCAAGCCTTATCTCTATGAGCCTTGGTATTACCGAAGTGTCGCCAAGTTTAATCTCGATGATTATGTGGGAGCTGAGAGTGATGCGTCTGAGGCGTTGAATCTCAATCCGTATATCAACGATATCTACGACTTGCGTGCCATCTGCCGTATCCGTCAGAACCGGTTCCAGGATGCCATCACCGATTATAATTCTGCCATCCGCATTGAGCCTCGCAACCGTAATTACTGGTTCAACCGTGCGCTCTGCCAGATGGAGAGCAAGAATTATGATGTGGCGCAGGCGGAACTGGATTCGCTCATTGCCCAATGGAAGGATTATGCGAATGCCTATACCCTCAAGGCTGAAATCTATCTGAAGCAGAAGGATACGCTGCAGGCGGAGAAATGGATAGACAAGAGCCTGGATATCAATCCTTATGATGGAGATGCATGGACCACACGTGCCTATATGGCGCTCGCCAGAAAGGAATGGAAAGTGGCGGATGAGGCTTTGACCAAGTCGCTGCATTTTAAGCCTAACAATGTGAACAGTTATATCAACCGTGCCCTGGCTCGTATCAACATCAACAATTTACGTGGAGCTATGAGCGATTACGATAATGCGCTCGATTTGGATCCTAACAACTTCCTGGCTCATTACAACCGGGGTCTGATGCGTGTGCAGTTGGGTGATGACAACCGTGCCATCCTCGACTTCGACTTTGTCATCAAGATGGAACCAAAGAACTTCATGGCTATTTTCAACCGTGCGCTCCTGCATGACAAGACGGGTAATCTGAAGGCGGCTATCCGTGATTATTCTACGGTTATCGCACAGTTTCCTAACTTCTGGACGGGTCTTTCCTATCGTGCCAGCTGTTACCGAAGGTTGGGTATGACGGCAAAGGCCGAGATGGATGAATTCCGTATCTTCAAGGCGCAGATGAACAAGCACCTGGGCATTCAGCCTAGATGGAGCGCGAAGACCAGGAAGGAGATGCGTAAGCGCTCTGAGGTGGATCCTGATAAGTTTGCCTCTATCGTCGTTGAGGATGAACCTAAGTATGAGCACAATTACAAGAGCGAATATCGTGGACGCGTACAGAACCGACAGGTGGAGACTTCCTATCTGCCTATGTATCAGCTTTCTTACTTCCCTAACGTGCAGAATCTGAACGGTGTGCAGGCGTTTGACAAGGAGGTGGAACAGCTCAATATGCACCTGGCTCAGGCTCAGGCTAAGCAGCCGGGTAGTACTTCCGGCAAGCAGAATGCAGCCCAGTCTAAGGCTTCTACCAGCAAGGTTTATATCGTATGTACCAAGGAACAGCTGGATGAGAACAGCTCGTTGATGATCTTCTCTTTGATTGATAAGCTGTCGGCTGAGCTGAGTGTGGCTAAGGATATCGAGCAGAAGAAGAGTCTGCTGATGCGCAGGGCCATCGCTCACAGTGTTCTCCGTGATTTCGAGGCAGCCATCAGCGATTTCACCTATTATATCTCTCTGGATGAAAAGAGTTCGCTGGCTTACTGGCAGCGTGCTGTCTGCCAGGCTGAGATGGATGAGTTCAACCGTGCAGAGGGAAAGGGTGTCACGAATATCCATTCTGCCGAGGCTGATTTCAGCGATGCCATTCGTCTGAACAGCAATAATGCTTACATCTATTATAATAGAGGTAACGTGCATGCTGGCAGAAACGAGTTGTCTAAGGCCATCGATGATTACAGTATTGCCATCAGGATAGATTCCCGCCTCGCCGAGGCTTATTACAACCGTGGTCTGGCTCGTGTCAAGAGTGGCAACAAGCAGGCTGGTATCCAGGACTTGTCGAAGGCTGGAGAGCTGGGCTTGTATGATGCTTATTCTGTGATTAAGCGAATCAATAAGGCAAAATAATAATCGCGCAGATGGGATATTTTCAAGTCCCGCAGATGTTTTTTTCAAGTCCCGCAGATTTCACAGATTTACACAGATATCAGGAATCAAGAGATATTTATCTATAAAAGAAAAGGTTCAATTCCAAACCAATGGAATTGAACCTTTTTTTCATGAAACAGATACAGAAAAATCTTTGTAAATCAATGAAATCAACGAAATCTGTGTAAATCTGTGAAATCTGCGGGACTAAGCTATCCATCTGCGGGACTAAGCTATTCATCTGCGGGATTATATTCTCATTACCTGCTTTACGCCTTTCACGGCACAGAGTTTCTTGATGAGTGCATCTGTCTTTGTTGCATCATCTATCATCACGGTTACGTTTCCAGAGAACAGGCCGTCCTTGGATGAGATGTTGATGCCTCTCATCACGAGTTTATCCTCTTTGGAGATGATATTCGTAATGTTGCTCACGATACCGATATCGTCGTTTCCGATGATTCTCAGGGTGATGGCATACTTTGATGATCCCTTGCCGCTCCATTTTGCCTTAACGATGCGATAGCCGAAGCGGCGACGGAGTTCCTTGGCGTTAGGGCAGTCTATGCGGTGAACCTTGATACCCTTGCTGATGGTGACGAAGCCGAAGATTGGGTCTCCGTAGATAGGATGACAGCAGTGAGCCAGCTCAAAGTCGATACCCTTCAGATGCTCGTCGATAACCAGCACATCATCGCTCTGCTTCAGGAGTTCCTCGGTTGGATTCTCGAAAGCGAAGTTCTCTGCACTTTCGGCTGGTTTGGTGACATTGGTAGGGTTGAGGTCGTGATCTCGTTCCTCTACATATTTGTCGATGACGGTGTTCACGTCGAGTTTCTCTTCTGCTATATCCTTGTAGAAATCGGAGTTCTCCTTGTATCCCATCTTCTTGATGATGCGTGCCATGGTGCTCTCGTCAATCTCTATCTTGCGGTTCTTGAATCTTCTCTCCAGGAGTTCCTTGGCATAGAGTCCGTCCTTCTTCTGTGTTTCCTTCAGTGCGAGACGTATCTTTGCCTTTGCCTTGGAAGTCTGCACGATGTTGAGCCATTCCCTGCGTGGTTTCTGGTTGCTCTGGGTCAGGATTTCCACCTGGTCGCCCGAGTGCAGTTCCTGTCGGAAGGTTACTGCCCTGCCGTTGATCTTTCCGCCCACGCAGGTGTTGCCGATGCGAGAGTGGATGTAGTAGGCAAAGTCGAGTACCGTGGCACCCTTAGGGAAGTTCAGCAGGTCGCCCTTAGGGGTGAATACGTATACCTCGTCTTCCTTCAGGTCGGTGGTAAACTGGTCCATCAGCTGCAGGTCGTCGTTGCTTTCCAGTGCGGCACGGATGTTGGCTAACCATTCGTCTATGCCTCCTTCTCCCTGCTTGATGCCCTTGTAGCGCCAGTGTGCAGCCAGACCGTGTTCGGCGATATCGTCCATTCTTTCGGTTCTGATCTGTACCTCCACCCATTTGTTCTCAGGTCCCAGTACGGTGGTGTGCAGACTCTCGTATCCGTTGCTCTTAGGCACGCTGAGCCAGTCGCGCATACGCTTCGGGTTCGGCTGATACATGTCTGTAATCAGGGCGAATGTCTGCCAGCACAGCATGTATTCCTTCTCTCTTGGTGCGTCGATGATGATTCGGATGGCAAAGAGGTCATATACGCCCTCGAAGGCGCACTTCTGCTTCTTCATCTTCTGCCAGATGGAGTGGATACTCTTGGTTCTTCCCTTCATGTGATATTTCAGTCCGGCAGCATCGAGTTTCTCCTTGATAGGCTGGATGAATCGGGCGATATAGGCATCGCGCGATGCCTTGGTGGCGTTCAGCTTCTCCTTGATCATATAGTAGGCATCGTGCTCGAGATACTTCAGACTCAGGTCTTCCAGCTCGCTCTTCAGCTTGTAGAGACCCAGCTTGTGGGCGAGTGGGGCATAGAGGTAGCTGGCTTCCTCGCTCACCTCGTGCTTTGCCTCCTTCTGGTCGGTATCACGGATCTGTCGCATCACGTTCACGCGGTCGGCAATCATGATGAGGATTACGCGCATGTCTTCTGAGAAGGAGATGAGCAGGTTGCGGAAGTTCTCGCTCTCGATGATCGGGTTGCGCTTGTAGAGGTCGTGGATGCGGAGCAGTCCGCTGATGATATGCGCCACGCTGTCGCCGTATTTCTTCTGGATGTCTTCGATGGTCTGATAGCCGTCGATGACGCTGGTCTGCATCAGGATGGCGATGACGCCGTCTCGCTTCAGACCTATTTCGTTCACTGCGATTTCTGCTGTCTGCAGGGCAGCGAGTATAGGGTTCATGCCGAAGACGTTGCGCTTGATCTGGTGGTTGATGAAGGCATGCTGTATGTCTTCACGCAGATGCTGCTCATCGCCCGGCTTGAATGTATCGCCCACGGCGGTTCTCAGGCGCTCCAGGATTTGAAGTGTCTGTTCTTTTTCTTCGGTTGTGAATTTAAAAGTTGTTTCGTTCATTTTTGTTCCCTCCCGTTGATTATATATTATTGAGTTGTTATAACTCGTCTATCCATTTCTGACCAGACTTAGTGTTAAGCCAGATGGCGAAGCAGGTTCCTATCAAGGCTCCTAGCCCCATAAATATAGTATATAGTTCCATGATTATAGCTCATCTATCCATTTCTGGCCAGACTTGGTGTTGAGCCAGATGGCGAAGCTGGTTCCTATTACCATCATGATAAACATGAATAGAGTAAATACTTCCATAATTAAAAATTTTAATCGTTATATTTCATTACTTTGTTTGCTGCATAGGCGAACATAAAAGCAGATAATGTACCAAATGCTAGACAGAGGTAATTGAATATTGCTATTTCTCCACCTGTGACAAGTGGTGATAAACCACCGATTCCTGTTCCGCTAAGAACAAGATTAGACACTCCATAAAGATAGTGTGATAGGCCTGTTCTGCGGTCGTGCTCTTTTGCTAATTTACTAACCATATCTGAAAGATCCTATTTTAAATTTGACAAACAATGGCGTTTCGGCGTTAAAAACCGTCTACTTCGTTAAATTTTCATTGCAAAGGTACAAAAAAATGTGGAAATATTTCTGATTATCAGAAAAAACTAGTATCTTTGTAGCACATATAGTGTAAATTTAACATAAATATGGTATTATGAATCAGCAAGATCTTAACCAAATCGCTGCTCGCGGCATCTCCGAGCAGCAGATTGAACACCAGTTGGAACAAATCAAGAATGGTTTCCCATTCCTCAAGCTCGAGGGTGCGGCTGCCATCGGTAAGGGAATCATGGCTCCTACAGCCCAGGAAGTGGAAAACTTCGAGAAGGCTTGGAACGAATATAAGGCTGAGGGTCACAAGATTGTGAAGTTCGTACCTGCTTCGGGTGCGGCTAGCCGTATGTTCAAGAACATGTTCGCTTTCCTCGATGCTCCATACGATGTTCCTACTACCGACTTTGAAAAACAATTCTTCGAGAATATCAAGAAGTTTGCTTTCCGTAAGGCACTCTGCGACAAGTGTCATGTCAACAACGAGAAGGGCATCATGTGCCTCATCAAGAAGGGCGATTACAAGGCTATCGTGGCTAATCTCCTCAAGCCAGAGGGATTGAACTACGGACAGTTGCCTAAGGGATTGCTTCAGTTCCACGAGTATGAGGACGAGGTACGTACTCCGATGGAGGAGCACCTGGTTGAGGCTGCACTCTATGCTAGCAGCAACGGCGAGGCAAACGTTCATTTCACTGTTTCTCACGATCATCTGGAACTCTTCAAGCAGATGGTAGCTGAGAAGGCAGATAAGTATGCACAGCGCTACGGCATCAAGTATAATATCTCTTTCTCTGAGCAGAAGCCTAGCACCGATACCATCGCTGCTAATCCTGATAATACTCCTTTCCGCAACGAGGATGGCTCATTGCTGTTCCGTCCGGGCGGTCATGGCGCACTCATCGAGAATCTCAATGAGATTGATGCTGATGTAGTATTCATCAAGAACATCGACAACGTGGTTCCTGATCGTCTGAAGGGTGAGACTGTTACCTGGAAGCAGGTGATTGCTGGTGTATTGGTTACTCTCCAGAAGCAGGCTTTCAATTATCTGAAGGTATTGGATTCCGGTCATTACAACCACGAGAAGCTGGAGGAGATCATCCGCTTCGTTCAGCGTGATCTCTGCTGCCGTAAGTCTGATATCAAGGAGTTGGAGGATGCTGAGCTGGTTATCTATCTGCGCAAGAAGTTGAACCGTCCTATGCGTGTCTGCGGTGTCGTTAAGAACGTGGGCGAGCCAGGTGGTGGTCCATTCCTTACTTATAACCAGGATGGTACCGTAAGCCTTCAGATTTTGGAGAGCTCTCAGATTGACAAGAATAACGAGGAGTATATGAAGATGTTTACCGAGGGAACACACTTCAACCCAGTAGATCTCGTCTGCGCTACCAAGGATTATCAGGGCAATGCCTTCGATCTTCCTAAGTTTGTTGATCCATCTACCGGTTTCATCTCCAGCAAGAGCAAGAACGGTAAGGATTTGAAGGCCTTGGAGTTGCCTGGTCTTTGGAATGGTGCGATGAGCGACTGGAACACTGTATTCGTAGAGGTTCCTCTGGGCACATTCAACCCAGTGAAGACCGTTAACGATCTGCTCCGCGACCAGCATCAGGCTGTAGAGGGCGGCATCAAGCACGAACATCATCACGAAGAGGGTGGCTGCTGCGGCAAGCATTAACCCACGGATTGAATATTTTTAGTCCCACAGATTTCACAGATTTACACAGATTTTTTTCTCGAACTGCAGAAAAATAAATCTGTGTAAATCTGTGAAATCTGTGGGACTTTATATATTTCCCTGTGGGACTTTATATTTTACCTGTGGGACTAAAAATATTCAATCTGTGGGCCTTTAAAATAATATCTCTGTGGGAAAATAAAGGCTCAACCCCGAATTGCGGGATTGAGCCTTCATCTTTTTGAGTTTAAATTGTCTGGAAATCTCAGAGGTTTTGTCGTCTATCTGCGAGAGAACGAGTTCTGCAAGGGATAGACTTTTATAAAACCTTCGAGCTTTCTTTTCATTTCTTTGGGAAAGAATACTAGTTATACCAAATTTCGCCACCTAAGATAGTTGGATACTCTTCTGAAGTTGTTCTTTCTACAGGAGCTGTAATCTCTACAAACTCACCATACTTTTTAGCTTTGTTGATCTGCATAATGAATAGGTTTTGTTGATTAAATTAATTTATCTAATTAGCTCAATGCGTATAACATTTCGCTACTTTTTCAATATAGTTCACTTTGACTTCATATCTTTTACACTGCAAAGTTAAATAAAATATCAATACAATGCAAGAATGTATAGACTAATCCGCTTAAATTTAATCTTTTTTAACCTATTTGCGCATATTTTCTGCATATATATGTATAACAGCTTATGTATCAGCGCATTTTATGCTATAACAGAGTTATTTCTCCGGCAAGCGATTTCTTCAGCATCTCTCTTACCTTCCGGTTGTCCTCGTATCGGCCCTGCAGATACATCAGCTTCGTCACCATCGCCTCTACGGTAGAGTCGTGGCCGCTGATCACGTGGGCAGTCTTCAGCTGAAATCCGGCACCGTATCGTTCCATCTCCACGCTACCCGTCAGGCACTGGCTGATGTTCACGATGTTAACGCCTCTGTGGGCTGCCTCGTCCAGCAGTCGCATGATCCAAGGGGCATGAGGAGCATTGCCCGAACCGAAGGTACGCATCACGATACCTCTGAGGTCTGGCGATTCCATCACGTGGCGCACGATATTGTCCTGGATGCCTGGGAAGAGACTGAAGACTATCACGTTCGGGTCTAGCTTCAGATGGGGAACCATCGGCTTGCTGTAGTCTGGAGTCAGAATGTGGTGCCGATGATACTGGAAGTTGATGCCCACATCGCAGAGGTGAGGGTGGTTGAACGATTCGAAGGCGTGGAAACCCTCGGCATTGATCTTGATGGCACGGTTGCCGCGCAGCAGCTTCCCGTTGAAGAAGATGCATACCTCAGGCACCATCGGATGGCCGTTCTCGTCCTTTGCCGATGCTATCTCGATGGCAGTCATCAGGTTCTCCTTGCCGTCTGTGCGCAGTTCACCGATAGGCAACTGGCTACCGGTCAGAATCACCGGTTTGGTAAGATTCTCGAGCATGAAACTGAGCGCTGAAGAGGTATACGCCATGGTATCGGTACCGTGGAGGATGACGAATCCGTCGTAGTCGTCATAGCTGTTGGATATGATGCTTACGATTTCCGCCCATCTCATCGGATCCATGTCGCTGGAGTCGATAGGCGGTTCGAATTTCCTGACGTCGATTTCAGCCTGGATGAGTTGGAATTCGGGCATGGATGAAACGAGGTGGTTGAAGTCGAGTGGCTCCAGAACGCCTGTTACAGGGTCCTTTCCCATGCCGATGGTACCTCCTGTATAGATGATAAGAATCTTTGGTGTTGCCATTTTTTGTTAATCGGTATTTACATTTTGTCACTTAATCGGTTGCAAAAGTAGTAAAAACTTTCGATATATCAAAGAAAATACCCGAAAAATATCTTCTCTTTTTTACATAGTGTTATAGATGCGGGGAGATGATGCCTGTTGACGGAGAGTAGGTAAATGCGTATATATAATATAAGGTGTAAGGAAAAAATGCCTCATATCTGTCTTCTTTTGGAATAAAATACAAATTTTATACGAAAATATTCGCTCATTACAAAAAGAAATAGTACTTTTGCAAGCGATTTAATAAAAATACTAAGTTGTTATGGTAAAAATCACATTCCCAGACGGATCTGTTCGTGAGTATGAACAGGGCGTAACTGGCTTACAAATCGCCGAGAGCATCTCACCGGCTCTCGCTCGCAACGTTGTATCTTGCGGTGTTAATGGTGAGACAGTAGAGTTGAACCGTCCTATCAATGAGGATGCTAACGTAGAACTCTACAAGTTTGAGGATGAGCAGGGTAAGCACACATTCTGGCATACTTCTGCCCACTTGTTGGCTGAGGCTCTTCAGGAGCTTTATCCAGGCATTCAGTTCGGCTTCGGTCCTGCCGTAGAGAGCGGTTTCTTCTACGACGTGATGCCAGCCGAGGGTCAGGTGATTTCAGAGAATGATTTCGCCAAGATTGAGGCTAAGATGATGGAACTTGCCAAGAAGAACGAGCCTGTGGTTCGCAAGGAGGTGGCTAAGGCTGATGCACTCGCTGAGTTCAAGGCCGACGGTCAGACCTACAAGTGCGAGCACATTGAGCAGGACTTGGAGGATGGTACCATCACCACATATACCCAGGGCAATTTTACCGACCTTTGCCGTGGTCCTCACTTGATGAACACTGGTCTTATCAAGGCAGTGAAGATTACAAGTGTGGCTGGTGCATTCTGGCGCGGTGATGCCAAGCGCGAGC
>ERZ780167.1330-NODE-1330-length-22193-cov-8.481299_pt1 | contig 22193 bp, 22 predicted proteins | sample MGYA00510982_ERZ780167 | MGnify/ENA primary metagenome ERZ780167 (study PRJEB29588, sample SAMEA2146107) | human gut metagenome | biome: human gut; feature: human-associated habitat; material: faeces | place: Denmark | collected 2008/2010 ... | reverse complement strand
GGTGCGGATGCTGCGGCTGGTCGCCGACGAGAAGCGGGTCGAGCTGACCTATCTCGTCGAGCGGGAGCAGAGCGTGCGGGCCGGCGTGGACGACCTGCACCAGATCATTTATAACCTCACCGAGAACGCCATCAAATACAACCGCCCCGGCGGCTTCGTGCGCGTGACGCTCGGCGGCACGGAGGACGAATGCGTGCTGCGCGTGGAGGACAACGGCATCGGCATTCCCGAGGAGGATATGCCGCGCGTGTTCGACCGCTTCTACCGCGTGGACAAGATGCGCTCACGCGCCGCGGGCGGAACGGGCCTTGGACTTTCCATCGTGGCGGACCCCGTGCGCCGCCGCGGCGGCAGCATCGCCGTCAGCGCTCGCGCGGGCGGCGGCACCTGCTTCACGGTGCGGCTTCCTGCCGTGCGGAGGGAGGGGGAGACATGAGAAGAAAGGCTTTCCTGTTCACGTTTCTCGTTCTTTCGCTGCTGCTCGCCGCCTGTGTGCGCGGCGGCGGGACGGAGGGAGAAAACAGCTATACGATCTACTACCCCGCCGCCGAGCTGCGCGACGTGCCGGGCGAGGACGCCATCGTTGCCCGCACCGTGCAGCTCCCGGACGCCGACACGCTCACGCAGGAGGAGCTGGCGCAGCGATTGCTGGAGCGGCTTCTTGCTGACGCGCCGGATGCGGGCGTCCGCGCGCCGATGCCGGGCGGGACAACGCTTCTGAGCCTGTCGGTCCTCGGCAACTGGGCGCGGGTGGACTTCTCGCGGCAGTATGCGCGCCTTGCGGGCATTGATCTGACGCTCGCCGATTACTGCGTGACGCTCACGCTCACGCAGCTCGACGGCGTGAACGCGGTGTCCATCACCTCGGGCGGGCGGGAGCTGCCGTACCGCGAGACGCAGACGCTTACGGCGGCGGATCCGCTGCTGTCGATGCGCGAGGACGCGCTGCGCCCCATCACCGTATCACTCTACTTCCTCGACCCGACGAGCGGCGCGCTGCGCGCGGAAAAGCGCGCTCTGGCGCTCTACGAGGGGCAGACGCGCGTGAACGCGCTGCTGGAGGCGCTCGCGCAGGGCCCTGAGAGCGGCGCGCTCGCAGCGCTGCTGCCGGAGGAGTTCACCGTGCTCTCCGCCCGCGTGGAGGAGGGGACGTGCTACCTCAATCTGCCCTCCGACGCCGATCTCGGCATCTCGCCGCGGCAGACGGTGGAGTCGCTGGTGCTCTCGCTCTGCTCGCTCGACACCGTCGAGCGCGTGCAGATCGTTGTGGACGGCGAGATCGCGGCGCAGCTGAACGGTGTGAACGTCGGCGAGCCGCTGACGCCATGAGAAAAGAAAGAATGCCGCACGGCCCGTGAGCCGTGCGGCGTTTTCTTATCATCGGGAGTCCTCCCGCGTGGAGAGGCAGAAGGTCAGCAGCGAGGCTGCCGCGCTCACCGTGCCGAGCAGCAGCGCGGCCTGTATGCCGCTGCGGTCGAGGAGCCGTCCGCCGAGGAGATTGCCCAGCGCGCCGCCAAGTCCGCTGCCGGCGACATAGATGAGCGACTGTCCCTTGAGCTGGTCGCGTTCGGGGAGCGCCGCGGCGACGTAGTAGACCGTCGCGGGCGCGTAAACGGCGAACTGGAAGAACTGCATACACTGCCCGAGGTAGATGAGGGGCATTGAGCGGGCAAGGTAGAAAATAAGGAATTTCACGACCTCGGCTCCCGCCGCGAAGCGCAGGAAGAAGCCGGGCGAGAAGCGCTTTTGCAGCCGGGAGACCAGCGTCATCGCGGGCAGCTCCAGCACGGCGGAGATGGCAAGGCTCGTGCCCACGGCGCTCGCGGGCCCGCCGGCCTTGCCCTTGAGATAGGACTCGAACGCCTTCTCCACGCCCGCCTTGCCGACGAGGGCGTTCATGTAGGTGTTGGAGATGGTGTGGGTGAGGAAAAAGAACATACAGCCGAGCAGGGTGAGCGCGAAGCGCGGGTGGCTGCGCAGTACGGCGGCGATGCTCCGGTGCTCCGCAGGGCGGTCCGCCGCTTCATCGGGGCGCTCGGGCAGGCGGAAGCCGGACATGGCGAGGAGTCCGCAGGCGGTCAGCGCGGCAAAGACCGGCAGGAGCAGTGTCGGCGCATGACGCTCGAGCACAAAGCCGAGGAGCAGCACCGCGGCGGCGTAGGAGACTGAGCCGACGCCGCGGCAGAAGCCGTAGACCACAGGGATGCCGCAGCGGTTCGCGTCCATCGCCATGGCGTTTTGAAACGGCGGGGTGGAGGAGAGGAACGCGCCGATGAGCGCGAAGCACGCGCCCAGCACGAACGGGCGCGGCAGCGGCACGAGCCATACGAGCAGGCACAGCGCCGCGGCGAGCGTGAGCAGCGCCATCGCGCCGTGGCGGTTTTCGAGGCCGGGCCGCGCGTCGAGAAACGAGGAGACCGCGGGGGAGAGGAACACCGAGAGCAGCGTCGCGCACGAGGTCACGACGCCGACCTGCGCGCTCGCAAAGCCGTTGTATTCGAGCACGAGCGCGATGAAGGCCCAGAGCGAGCCGTAGGCGCCCCAGAACGAGGCATGGATCACGGCATAGCGCGTATTCATGGAAAGCCGCACGGCGGCGCCTCCTTTCCCAACGAAGCGGAATACAAGAAGTTTAACACTTTGTGATGCATTGTCAACGGTTTTTGTTGAGTTTTGCGCGCGCATGGGCTATACTGTAACATGAAAAAGAATGCGAACATGGAGGTTTTTGACGATGAAGCTGATGGTGCTGGACGGCAACTCGATCCTCAATCGCTCCTATTACGGCATCCGTCCCCTGACGACGAAGGACGGGTTTTACACGCAGGCCATTTACGGCTTTCTGGTCACGATGGCGCGGCTGGAGGACGAGGAGCGGCCCGACGCGGTGTGCGTGACCTTCGACCGGCGCGAGCCGACCTTCCGCCACCTGGAGTACGAGGGCTACAAGGCCCAGCGCAAGGGGATGCCCGAGGAGCTGGCGATGCAGCTTCCGGTGATGAAGGAGGTACTCGACGCGATGAACATCCCGCGCTACGAGCTGGCGGGCTACGAGGCGGACGACCTCATCGGCACCATCTCGCGCAGATGCGAGGCGGCGGGCTGGGACTGCGTGGCAGCGACGGGTGACAAGGATTCGCTTCAGCTCATCACGGAGCACACGACCGTCAAGCTCATCTCCACCCGCATGGGGCAGACCACCACGAAGCGCATGACGCCCGAGAGCTTTGCCGAGGAGTACGGCTTTGAGCCGATCCACATCATTGACCTCAAGGCACTCATGGGCGACGCGAGCGACAACATCCCGGGCGTTCCCGGCATCGGCGAAAAGACGGCGATGGCGCTCGTTCAGAAGTACCGCAGCATTGACGAAATTTACCGTCTCCTGCCGGAGCTTGACGCCAAGCCCGGCGTCATCAAAAAGCTGACTGAGGGCGAGGAAAGCGCACGGCAGAGCTATCACCTCGCGACGATCCTCACCGATGCGCCGTTGGAGTTCACGCCGCAGGACAACCTGCGCAAAGCGCCGTCGGACGCGCTCTATCCGCTGCTTATGCATCTGGAGTTCCATAAGCTCATCGAGAAAATGGGGATAAAGCCCACGACGGAGCCGCTCAGCGCCGCAGAGACGGTCGAATGCACCGTGACCGCCGAGGCCGTGACGAGCACGGAAAGGGCGGAAGAATGTCTTGCACGCCTCCGCGCGGCGGACCATGTGACGGTGCTCGCGCTGCCCGACCTCTCCGGCGTGATCGTGGAGTGGGAGAAGAGCGAAAAGGAGACGCTGAGCGCGGAGTTTTTCTTCGACCGCTATTCCGGCGACTGGAACGCGCTGCTGCGCGCACTGTTCTCTGCCGACATCAAAAAGGTCAGCCACAACGTCAAGGACCTCATGCACACGCTGCTGGAAAACGGTTTACCCGCCGAGGGCTTCGTGTTCGACACCGCGCTCGCCGCCTATCTCATCGACGCGACGGCGGGCAGGTATGACATCGCCTCGCTCTTTGCCGTCTACTTTCACACGCAGCTTGCCGCGCCCGCGCATCTGGAGCCGGGGGCGTTCGATCTGCTCGGCGATGTGAGAGCGGCGGAAACGGCGTTTCATATCTATACCTCCGCCGTCAGCGCGCTCTATGAGGAGCTTGCGCCGCGCATCGAGGAGAGGCAGCTCCATGCGCTTTATTACGAGGTCGAGTTACCGCTCTGCCGCGTGCTCGCGGAGATGGAGCTTGCGGGCGTGCGCGTGGACGCGAAGGCGCTCGCGGACTTCGGCGCGGCGATGGACGCGGAGCTGAAAACGCTGGAGGAGCGCATTTACGAGGAGGCCGACGGGAGCTTCAACATCAACTCTCCCAAGCAGCTCGGCGAGGTGCTTTTCGACCGTCTCGGCCTGCCGCACGGCAAAAAGACGAAGACCGGCTGGTCTACGAACGCGGATGTGCTTGAAAAGCTGCGCTGGGAGCACCCCATTGTCGCCGATGTGCTGCAGTACCGCCAGTACGCCAAGCTGAAATCGACCTACTGCGACGGGCTGCTGAAGGTCATCGGCCCGGACGGGCGCGTGCGCACGAGCTTCCAGATGACCGTGACCGCCACGGGGCGGCTCAGCTCCACCGAGCCGAATTTGCAGAATATCCCGACGCGCACGCCGCTCGGCAGCGAGCTGCGGCGGATGTTCGTGCCCGAGCGCGGCAATGTGCTCGTGGACGCGGACTACAGCCAGATCGAGCTGCGGCTGCTCGCCCACATCGCGGGAGACGATGCGGCAGGCGTTTTTGAGCGGCGAGGATATTCACACCGTCACCGCCTCGCAGGTGTTCGGCGTGCCGACGGAGGCGGTGACGAAGCAGATGCGCTCGCACGCGAAGGCAGTCAACTTCGGCATCGTCTACGGCATCTCCGCATTTTCGCTCGCGCAGGACATCGGCGTGAGCGTTTACGAGGCGAAGGAGTATATTCAGAATTACCTCGACCGCTTCTCCGGCGTGCGCCGCTACATGACCGAGATCGTGGAAAAGGCGAAGGCGCAGGGCTACGTTGAAACGCTCATGCACCGCCGCCGCGATCTCCCCGAGCTGACGGCGAGCAACTTTGCCACCCGCTCGTTCGGCGAGCGCGTCGCGCTCAATATGCCCATTCAGGGCACGGCGGCGGACGTGATGAAGCTTGCGATGGTGCGCGTGCATGACCGTCTCAGGCGCGAGGCGCCGGAGGCGAAGCTGCTGCTGCAGGTCCACGACGAGCTGATCGTCGAGTGTCCCGAGGCGATGGCGGAGCAGGCGGCACGGCTCCTCACGGAGGAGATGGAGGGCGTGATGCAGCTCTCCGTGCCGCTGGTGGCGGAGGCGCACTGGGGCAAAAACTGGCTGGAGGCAAAGGAATGAACGGAAAGGTCATGCCGGTGCGGATCGTACCGATGAAAACGGAGCACCTCGACGCGGTGGCGGAGCTGGAGCGCAGCTGCTTCACCGTGCCGTGGTCGCGCAATGCGCTTGCCGAGGAGCTGGACAACGCGCTCTCGGCCTTTCTCGTTGCGCTGGACGAAAATGACCGCGTGGTCGGCTATGCGGGCTTGCAGGTCGTGCTCGACGAGGGCTATATCACGAACGTCGCCGTGCGGCCCGACTGCCGCCGCCGCGGCGTCGCGGGGAAGCTGCTCGATGTGTTTGAGCGCTTTGCCGAGGGAAATCACCTCGCGTTTCTCTCGCTCGAGGTGCGCGCGAGCAACTACGCCGCTATCGCGCTCTACGGGCAGCACGGCTACCGCGGCGTGGGACGCCGCAGGAATTACTATGAGCATCCCAAGGAAGATGCCGTCATCATGACGAGGGAATTCGGGGAGGGCGCGAAATGAAAATATTAGCGTTTGAATCCTCCTGCGACGAGAAATCAAACCGCGGAGCGGTTTGATTTCAGCTGTGATAACACGTCTTGGCAGCGGCTTTGCTGCTGCCGCCCCGCCTCCGCGGGCGGGCGCAAGCGCCCGGCGGTCTCGTGAGAGATGCGGCGAAGAATGATAGAAAGAAGCAGATAAGATGAAAATACTGGCTTTTGAATCCTCCTGCGACGAGACCGCGGTGGCGGTCGTCGAGGACGGGCGGCGCGTGCTCTCGGACGCCATCGCGTCGCAGGCGGATATGCACGCGCTCTACGGCGGCGTGGTGCCGGAGATCGCCTCGCGCAAGCACGTCGAGGCCATCGCCGCGCTGACGGACAAGGCGCTCGCGGACGCGGGCGTGACGAAGCGGGACATCGACGCGGTGGCGGTCACCTACGCGCCGGGCCTGATCGGCGCGGTGCTGGTGGGGCTGAGCTTCGCCAAGTCCGTCGCCTACGCGCTGGGCGTGCCGCTCATTCCGGTGCATCATATCCGCGGCCACATCGCCGCGAATTATCTGGCGTTCCCGGAGCTGGAGCCGCCGTTCCTGGCGCTGTGCATGTCCGGCGGCAACACGCTGCTCGTGGACGTGCGGGATTATACCGACCTTGTTCTCGTCGGCGCGACGCGCGACGACGCGGCGGGCGAATGCTTCGACAAGGCCGCGCGTGTGCTCGGGATGCCCTATCCCGGCGGCAAGCCGATGGACGAGCTGGCGCAGCAGAGCGGGGGCGGCGTGTACGATCTGCCGCGCGCGAGCATCGAGGGGCACCCGCTCGACATGAGCTTTTCCGGCCTCAAGACGGCGGTGGTCAACCTCGCCCACAACGCCGAGCAGAAGGGCGAGCCGCTCGACCGCGCGGCGCTCGCGCGGGACTTTACCCGCGCGGTGTCCGATGAGTTGGTGCCGCGCGCCATGCTGGCCGCGCGCACATGCGGACGCAAAACGCTGGTCGCCGCCGGCGGCGTGGCCGCGAACACCATCCTCCGCGCCGACCTGATGGCGGCATGTGCGCGCGAGGGCGTGAAGCTGTACCTCCCGCCGCTCCGGCTGTGCGGCGATAACGGTGCGATGATCGGCGCGCAGGGCTACTATGAGTATTTGGCCGGCGCTCGCGCGGACCTGTCGCTCAACGCCTACGCCACCCGCGACATCGACGACGCGGTGGTCGCCTACCGTGCGCAGGTGCGCGACATATTCGCCTGAGATGAATAAAAGCCGCAGATCTGTCAAGGTCTGCGGCTTTCCTTTTTGACGGAGCAAAATGAAATCCTGCAAAATAAAGGCGTTATGGAAACAAGCGGACGTTATTTGCAAAAGGGAGAAGAAATATCGTGCGTTATGTCAAACGAGTCATGTACCGGAGAGGGACGGGACATTTGACGCTGCGGCTGTGCAGAGTGTCTGAGAATTTCAGGAAACCCAAGAAATATAGGGCGTTCTAAGTCTGGGGATAAGTCTGTGGAAACTGTGGATAACTATTTGTAGAAAAGCATTATTGAAAAACTTATGTGAACTCGTCGAACAACCGCGCGAGGGCAGAGAGCATGCCGGAAAAAGTCGGGAAAAGGAAGGCAGAGTACGGGTTTTCCCGATTTTTGACGAAGCGCGTCGGGCAGCGGTTTGGGATGCCGGCGCGGTTTGCGGGGCGCAGCCGCCGCCGGCGGGCCGTCCGAAATGCAAGAGAGCGAGCGCAAATACAAATGGTATTATTCACCGAAATGCACATTCAAAAATGAGAAGAAAGCAGGCCGGGAAAAAACAATGGTTTCTGTCTTGACGCGGGCAAAAAAGTGTGCTAAAATATCATTCGTCTTTGAGAAAGACGCTGGTGTAGCTCAGTCGGTAGAGCAGCTGATTCGTAATCAGCAGGTCATGTGTTCGAGTCACACCACCAGCTCCAAAAAGCATTGAAAACTTCGGTTTTCGATGCTTTTTGTTGCAAAAATGCTGAAAAATGTGTGGGTCAAAATGTGGGTCAACTGCCTGACCCACATCGTGACCCACATACCGAATTAAACTGTACCCAAGAAAATGGACACGAGATTTTGACCCATGGCCCCGTTCGGCGGACACGCATTTGACCCATAGGTTCAGAAGCGCCGCACCTGTGTTATGATAGAACTACCGAACGGAGGTGCTGTATGGGCACGAAGAAGAAATTCACACCAGAGGAACTGAAGCATCTGCAGGCAAACCCCTACACGCTGCGGGTGACGGCAGACAGCATATCCTACACCCTCGCTTTCAAGGAGGCGTTCTGGGCGCTCAGTCTCCAGGGCTACACCGGCACAGCCGCCTTCCGCAAGCTGGGCTATAACACGGAAGTTCTGGGTTTCGAGCGGATCCACAATACTACAAAGCGCATCCGGCGGGAGGCCAGATCGCCGGAGGGCTTTCATGAGGGCGCCCGGGGCGGTGTGCGTATACCAGGCGGCGGGAACAACCAGACAGAGGGGGCGTCCGCCCCGTCTGACGAAGCCGCCAGACGCATGAAACGGGAGATTTTGTGTCTCCAGCAGCAGATGGCGTTCTTAAAAAAAGTCATGCGGCTGCACGGCAAGCCGGGAGAATAGCCATGGACAGCGCCGGAGAGAGATTTGAGGCCATTCGCGCCGCGTTGGCGGATCGGAACAACATCCTCACCGTGAAAGACCTGTGCGAATTGGCAGGTGTCTCCCGCTCCGGCTACTACAACTGGGTGCGTTCTGAAAAAAACAGAGAGCTTCGGGAGGCGAAGGACCGGGCGGCATTCGAACAGATCCTGGAGGCATACCGGTTCCGGGGCTACGCAAAGGGCGTTCGCGGCATTCATATGCGGCTTTTGCACATGGGTATCCGAATGAACGTGAAGAAGATCCGCCGCCTGATGCGGAAATACAAGCTCACCTGCCCCATCCGAAAGCCGAATCCCTACCGCAGATTGCAGCGATCCATCCGAATGGGCAGCGCCGCGGAGAATTTGGTCAACCGGGAATTCGAGTCTCATGGGCCGAGAGCCATCCTCCTGACGGACATCACATACATCCCGCTCCGCGGCAGATTCTGCTACCTCTCCACGATCCTGGACGCCTGCACAAAGCAGGTCCTGGCCTATGCGATGAGCGAATCGCTGGAAGTGGATTTTGTTTTGGAAACGGTCCAGCTGCTGGTAAAGCACCATGGGATCTCGCTGAGCAAGGAGACCGTGATCCACAGCGACCAGGGGACCCACTACACCAGTCTGAAGTTCATCCAGCTGGTGGAGAACAGCGCACTGCGGCGGTCCATGTCCCGCAGAGGGAACTGCTGGGACAACGCGCCCCAAGAGAGCTTCTTCGGGCACATGAAGGACGAGCTGGCCAGTGAGATCCCGGGGTGGACGTCTTTTGAGGCCGCCAAAGCCTCCATTGACCGCTGGATGGATTACTACAACAACGACCGCTGCCAGTGGGATCTGGCGAAGCTATCCCCTAACGAATATTACCACTACATCACCACAGGTGAGTACCCAGCCGGTATGCTGCCGCTATGGGTCAAATGAAAATGTCCTTGACTTGGGGAGCACTTTATTCCCCGTGTGGGTCACGGTGTGGGTCAAGCAGACACCTCTGCGTCAAAGAAGCCGCGGACAGGCTTCGTCGTCATATTTCGTTTTACCGTTTCTCTCTCATAATTGATTCGGGTAATCTCCTCAATGAAAGCCTTCTGCTCCTCGCTGGCTTTCGGCCACGACACGCCGAATTTTCGGCACATTGCAAAAAAGGTGCGATACCATAGTCTGTCTTCTTCTGTTTCATGCGTGAAATACCACTTCGCGTCTTCCATTGTCAGCCCTCCTCCAAATAAGATACAAAAATGTCTCTGGCAGCCTCGTCACAAATCAAATACCGCGGAGCTGCACCTCTTTCGCGTCCAGGGATCAGCAATGCCCTGAAATCCCGTTCGTAATGTCTTGCCAATTCTGGTGTCTTCGCATCCAAGGTCACATCGCCATTGAATCCGGCATCCACAGACAGCTTGATGCCATAGGCGATCAAAGCCCGCCCAATGCCGTGGTATTTCGGACGTTTGCAAAGCGTCGGATTGCTTTGTGCCTGACTCTCCATATAGACAATATGGACGGTAACTACATCTTCGTTGATCTCATAAGCTCCTAAAGCCACCAATTCGCCAATCTGCGTTTTTAGTCCATAGATATCAAATTTGCCTTTTGAGATATACTCGCTGGTCCAATCCGTCTGTCACCGCGGTTCCTTTGTCGTTGTCGCGGCATCCTGCGGTGTCATCGGCTCAATAGCTACTGGCACCTGCTGATTCATTGCATCATAAACAAACGGTCGAAACTGCACAGCCCTCACCTCATAAACAGTATACCACGGTTTTTGTAAAAAATGAAGTAGCAAATTGAAGCTGACGCAGTCACGCTTCTCATTCCAAAAACGCACCGCTGGAAACCTGCTAAAAAGTCAAGCCCTAATTAAAAAAAGTTATAGGCAGAAAAAGAGTATAGCAAAGCAGAGGCGGCAAAACGGAACACTTGGCCGCCTCAAATAAAGCATTGGAGATCTCAGCTCATTCTATTGCCGGCAAGCTGCGGTAGAGCTCTGTGACCTTGCCATAATAGACTCGGAGGAACTTATTCAGGCCAGCCACCATAGCGAGTTTACCACTCTTTCCCCTCGCCGCGTTTTTTCTCAATGAATGTAAAGATCGGGTCGTTTGCCGGCTTGTGCATCACATAGCTCTGCATGACTTCGTACCCGGTCTTACGCAGATAGCGATTTCCCCGCTTGGAGATATGCCGGTTATTCGCGCAGAATTTGCCGGACTGGTACGGCGGCGCATCGATGCCGGCGTATGCGATGAGAGCCCGCTTGCTGTGAAAGCGTCGGACATCTCCGATCTCCGCGATCAGGCGCGGAGCCAGCGTGTCCCCGATGCAGGGCATTTCGCGCACGAGAGAATATTCCGGCAGAGTCTTGGCGAGAGCCTGCATCTGTGTTAAAATAGCGTCACGGGACGCCTCCACTGTGTGGAGGACTCGTATCGCTTCCGTAATGACGATCTGCGTGGATGGTGCATTGGGAAGCACAGGGATACCGTTTTGAGCTGTGGCAAAGATGAGCACTGCCATACGTTCGCAATTGCGGTATCCCTTTTTTTCCGCCCATTTGCAATAATCCTTCCGAAAGCGCGTTTCTCCCATTTCGAGGATATGAGTGGTGTGACGATACCGCAGGACAAAGTCCGAAAGCTTGTGCCGCCCTGCATGGTCGTTCATGAGCTCCTGCATACCGGGCAAAACCCGGTCACAGATGGCGTTAAAATCGACCTTTGCCTTGATCAGCATGGAGGTCATTTGGTAATACTGCCGCGCCAGAAGCTGAAGCTCCCGATATGTATCCTCCGGCAGTCTGGCCGGTTGAAGCTCCTGCCAATAGGCCAGACCGTACAAAGCGATCTGCATAGCGTCGATTCGATCGGTCTTCACCTTGCGGATACTTTGTGAGCAAAACCGCTTCATCCGCAGCGAATTGACGACGGAGACGAATATTCCGTTCTCCAACAAAGCAGCCACCACCGGGCAATGGTAGCTGCCGGTGCTTTCCAAAACGGCACGAACCTCTTCACCGCTGCTGCGCAGCAGTGATACGAGCTCCGACATTCCTTCTCTTGTGTGCTGAACTTCAAACGGAGCGTACACGATCTCTCCCCCTGGCTTCATTCCGCACACGGTGCTTTTTCCTTTGGACACATCGATCCCGATACTGAGCATGGGCATTCCTTCTTTCCTGATAAAATATTGCAATGCTTCCGCACCGGCTTATTACGATTCAATTTGGTTCGTGACGCGCACGCGGCATAGCCGGAGCAACCTGCTCAATCGAATCTTTATAACAAGAGGGCGGAGGACTGTTTACAGCTCGAGCGCTTGGCTCATCAAAGAGACCGTCCATCCATTGCCCTCCCATTATAACAAAAATAAGCATAGCTTCCGAGGCTTCCTATACGCTTCGGGTGCTATGCTTATTTTGTACCAAATCAAAGAGTACGCCCACCGCATTTGTTCCCTCTTTATACCACAAATCAGAAGACTGCAAAAGTCGTCCTATCCTCTTGCGCTTTCTTCATAATCCTTGAATAGTAGGTAAGCGCCTCATAATCCACCGTCTGGCAAGATCAAAGCAGAGATGAGATAATTGAGACCGAGGTATCAAAAGATCCATCGGTACCAAAAGTCTCAAGGAGGTCTCAGGAATGCCGGACGAGTTTCAAACCCTGAAAAAGCGGAGATAATCGGCAGATAAGTAGTTTTTCCATGAGTTATATGCATTATTTCTTGTGAGAATAATAACCGAATAGATAGACTGTACTCACCTTATACCATCAAGGATATAGGGTTGAGCAAAACTCCGATTTGCTCATGAGACTATACAATAAATAGTGTCATCCAACTTGTTTGGAACCTATATATTGTGACTCAACTTTGCAAAACTCGCGTTTTGCTCAACCCTATCAAGGATAAAGTGAACGTCTCTTAAAATTCAAAGCTGTACAAAGAAACGTGTTGCTGCGAGCCGTAGATATCGTTATCACCAAACGCACCAGACGAGATGGGACGCTGGTAAGTGCATTTGAACGCCATCGCTGGCTCATATACCAAGCACTCGTCAATATCCTTGAGGTCGATCTTGCACAGCTTGCTCAGATTTTCCCGATTCCAGGCACCTGACGCTTTCATCTGCTCGAACTGTTCTTTGTTGTTAAAAATCACATCTAGCGTAAAGCGGAACGGACCGGCGTCCTTGCTGCGAACGATTGCGTCCGCGTCAATAAGCCTCATGACAGTTTCCCTCCTATTTTTGGACCCATGTGATCGGAAACGGCTTGATCAAATCATCGACCACCATCAAATGATAGAGCGCGAACTCATAGCATGGGGGCGCGGGAAATTCTGCCGGCGTATACAGAAACGCCAGATTGCCGCTGTTTGCGCGACGTCCTGGGAAACCCTGATGCAGAATGCCCGAGCGACAAAGCGCACAGACCGTGTTTGCCGTGTCCTGATCGGGCGAAATCACCTCAATGACCAGGCCGATCTCCTTGGGCGTCCACGTTTCGGGATCACGTTCCTTCATGATCTCGCCCGCGCCGTAGCGGTGGAAGAGTATCTTATAGTCTTTGTCCTCCTCAAACTGCGGCAGATCTCGTTTGACTTTGGTGCGCAACCGCTTTTCGATCTCGGCAAAATTTGCAATCACAAAAGGGTCGCGGATGCCCGCCAGACAGATGCAGCGGAAGCCGGTGTGGCGTGAGCCCTCCAGCTTGAGCGTGAGCCGCGCGGGCTCCACAAATTTTGTTCCACGCACGCGGACAGTGCGGCCATCCGGCTCTGCAGAGAAGCTGCTGCCGCTCATGTCGAGCCCGCCGCCCGGAAATTCGGTCGTGAAGGGGCTGGTGCGCTCATAAAGCGTGTGCGCCGCCACGATGTCAGGCTTGCATATCTTATTCGGATCCGCCGGAACGACCGTAAAGGAATCGCCATCGATCACGCCGATCATACCGTCGGACTCGCGCGGCAGCGCCACCGCGCAGCCGCATTCGATAATCTTGCCGAGGTGGTAGCTCAAGCCGATGTCCTCGCCCTTCCAGATCGGGTAGGCGGCGATGACGGCAGCATCGTAGGCGCGTCCGCCGATGATGATGTCCGCGCCAGCTTTCAGCGCTTCGATATAAGGCTGGATACCCATTTGAGCGACAATGTGCTCACAGTCGGTGATGTCGCTTTCTTTCAGAGCAGCGGTCGTTTCAAAGTTTTCGACGCGACCCCCGCGGAAAGCGTCAACGACCATGCGTTTATCCATCTCCGCGTCGATGCGCGCGATTTTAGGGTGAATGCCGAGCTCCTCCACAATCTCGTCAAGTATCTCCATCGTCCAGTCCAGATGCGGTGTTGCGCCGGCACCGCAGGCCGAGCCGACCAGCACGGGAACCTTCGCTTTCTGTCCGGCCTCCACGATGAGCTTGAGATCCCGCTTGACCATCGCGCGGGAGGTAAAGCTCTTCCCGCAGCCGAGGTAATACGGACCGGGATCGACAGAGCCGGCGTCAAGCGCGATCACATCAAAGCCATGCTCGAGCGCCGCCTCCATGGAATGAACAGGGAAACCATAGCCCAGCATCCCGAGGGGGGCATATACTGTTGTCATTCAAAGCGCCTCCTGTCAAGCAAGGATCTTGGTGGACAAATCGGTGATCTGCGGCACAAATGCAATGATCATCCAGATCGTGGCAAGGATCAGCAAAAACGGGATCGCGCCCTTGATGACCGAAGCCACTGGCTCCTTTTCCATACCGGCGACCTGAAATAGGTTGATGCCGACCGGTGGAGTCAGTTGGCCGACCTGAATGCCCATCGTCATCACGATGCCGAACTGAATGAGGTCGTATCCCAGACCGCTGACAACGGGAACCATCAGCGGGGCAGCGATCAGCATAATGGACACGCCGTCCATAAAGCAGCCGAGGAAGATGAGGATCAGGCAGCAGATCAACACAAGCCCGTTTGCGGAGAGGTTCGACGCTGCGACCGCTTCCAGGATCTTGTGCGGCACTCTTGTAACGGTAAGGAACTGGGAAAACATCGAGCACGCTGTCACAATCCAGAGGATCATAGCCGTAGACTTGGTGGCGTCCTTAACGGCTTCCACGAACTTTTTCCATGTGTACTCGCGGTATACCAATGTGGAGACTGTAATGGCGTAGACGCAGGCGAACGCGGATGCCTCCGTCGCCGTCATAACACCGGAATAAATGAAGCCGAGGATTGCCACCGGAAGTAGCAGCGCAGGGACGGCGCGGAGCGTTTTGCGCCAGCGGTTCACCTTATCCACCTGCCCGCCCTTTTGATTGTGGATGATACTGTAGATCACGATGTAAACGGAAAAGCCAACGACGACGAGAAGGCCCGGAAGCATACCGGCGGCAAATATCTTTGAAACCGATACGCTGGCGATCGTCGTATAAAGGATCATCGGGATGCTCGGCGGGATCAGAATGCCGAGGGAGCCGGCGCTTGCGACAAGACCGGTGGAAAACGAGGACTTATAATTCGATTCTTTCATGGCCGGGATCATCAGACCACCCACGGCCGCGATGGTAGCGGAGGCCGAGCCGGTAATCGCCGCGAACAGCGCGCACGCCAGAACGGTAACGATCGCGATGCCGCCGGGAACATGACCAATCCAGCCTTTGAGCGCTTCAAGCAGGTTTTTTGAAATGCCGCCGTTTGCCATGATCGAGCCGGCAAAAATATAACCAGGAATGGTGATCATCGCCGTGCTGGCGACCGCGGTGTAAAGGGTCGAGCCAACCGTCGTCAGGTTGTATCCGATCAGCATAAAACCGACAAGGCTGGAAAGGCCCATGGAAACGGCGATTGGAACGCGAAGCAGCATCAGGATGATAAAAATTGCCAAAAGAATAAATACCATTTCCATCTTTTATCCCTCCTGCTCCTTTTTCTTGAACTGACTGACCATCAGATCGATATAACGTATGACCAAAATCATTCCGACAAAGGGAATGATCAAATATGCGATCCAAACATGGAACTCCAGGATCTGCGTCACGCGGTTCATGGCGCGCTGCATCATCATTGCCTTAAAACCGTAGACCATCATAAACCCGGAAAACAGCATTCCGCAGAAATAGCTGAACAGATCCATCATCTTTTTGATCTTTTCGGATTTGACCGCGCTGTATAGAATATCCATCTTGATATGCTCGTCCTTGCGCAGGGCGATCGAATATCCCGCAAGCGTGCTCCACACGATGAAGATGGGGCCGATCTCGTCCACAAATGTCAGCGGATGCCCAAATACATATCTTGCGACCACGCCGACAAACATAATACCCACGCCGCAGATCAGACCGATGCACGCAACAAGATCCTCGACCTTCTCATAAACACGAATCAGGTTTTTTATCATACACTCACATCCTTGTATACGTTTTGTATTCAGAGCCTGCCGAAAGGGAACCCACAGCCCCTTCGGCAGACTTTTTATGGCTTACTTGTTCGCTGCTCTGTAAGCGTTGACCGCATCGATCCAGGAGCTGTCAACGTACTGCTCGACGATGGGCTGCCAGAGCGCCTTGAGCTGCGCGATCTCCTCATCGGACGCCTCATAGAAGTCGCAGGCGGCCTTGACCGTCTCGATCGCTACGGCACAGCCTTCGTTGGTGTACTCCAGCTGCTTTACGCGGGCGAGCTCAAGACCGTCCGTGATGAGCTGCTGCACGTTCTCGGGATAGGAATCCCACTTCTGCTGATTGAACATGATGAGGTAGGGCGCGTACTGGATCTTATAGGCAGACACGCTCTTGAGGGTCTCCTGCAGCTGGATGTTCACCGCGGAGTCGATGGAGGTGACGGCGATATCGACCATCTTCGTCTGCATGGCGGTATACAGCTCGTTGAAAGAAACCGTGGTGACGGAGGCGCCCAGCGCGTCGTACAGCGCCTTGGTCATATCGCCGCCGCCCTCGCGGACCTTCTTGCCCTTGAAGCCGTCGATCGTGCGGATGGAATCGCCGTTGCTCATGAAGTACTGCTCGCCGCCGAACATGACGTTGACGACCTTCAGGCCGAGCGCGTTGATCTTCTCGTACAGGGGCAGGGCGTATTCGGAGGTGTAGAAGCCCTCCATCTCGTCAACATTGTCGAACAGGTAGGGCGCCAGGCAATACTGCGTCGCCGTATCGACGCTGGTGAGCTTGCTCATGTAGGTGGACACCATGTCGATGTTGCCGCCGACAATCGCGTCGATCTCGGTGGAGTCATTGTAAAGCTGACCGGCGGGGAAGATCTCGAGCGTGACCCAGCCGTTGGACTTTTCGTTCATATAATTGCCGAAGTCCTCCATTGCGCGGTGCGTTGCGGACGAGGTGGACTGAACATGGGAGTAGCTGATGGTGATCTTTTCAGCCAGGCCGAGCGGGTTGTCGTCGCTCACCTCTGTGCCGGGCTGACTGTCGGCATCGGGAGTGGTCTTGCTGCCGCAGGCGGTCAGGCCCACGACCATGACCGTGGCCAGTAAGAGTGCAAATAATCTTTTCATTGGTTCCTCCTTAAAAAAATCTGTCGTTTGTGTTTGTGGTGTGGGTTTTTACAGGATGGCTTCGCCGGAGAAAAAGCGCTTCGCGTTGTCGCGGGTCAGGTTCCTGATATCCTGCTCCGTGGCGCCCCGCTGTTTGAGCTCGGGAATGATGACGTCAAACAAGCGAACCGGATCCCAGTATCTGTAGTCACGGTTTCCGGGTAAGGCCTTGAGTAAAAATGCGACGGAGTCCGTGCCGATGAACAGGCGGTTGGAAAAGCCCATATGGATCAGCGCCGCGAGCGTCGCCATGCGGAAATAGTCGTCGCCGTGCCACGAGTTGCCGAAGCGGTCAAAGCCGACGTATACACCCTCGTCGAGAATCGCCTTTTGATAACGCAGATCGGAATTTGCACAGCAATGTCCGATCAGACAGCGGTTGGGCGCAACGCCGTAGCGTTTGAACGCCTGCGCCTGTTCCGGCCCCATCGTGCCCTTTTCCGTGTGGGTGATGATCGGTAGCCCCGTTTTTAAGCTTGCGATGCAGGCCGCGTGGATGCAGCGATCTTCATAATCGCTGATCTGTCCGTAGCCCGTTGCGACCTTGATGATGCCCGGCTTGATATGCTCGTGGCCAATGCCGTTTTCGATCTCATAAAGATATATCTCGCTGATCTCCTCTGCGGTCGCGTTGCGGAACGCCGACATACAGCCGCGCGCCTCGAGATCAAAGCCCGTTGAGCACATGATCTGCACGCCGCTCTTTTCCGACATCTCCTGCATAAACGCTGGATTGCGTCTAAGCTCGATCGGACAGGGATCGACCACGAGGTTTACCCCGCGGTCACGCAGCTTCAGCAGCCGGTCGAGCGTCTGCTTTTCTGCCGCGTCGTGGTCAAATTCCGCGCAGCGGGGATCGTAGAACCAGCCTGCGTAGCCGAGTACGATATGCTCGTGCATCAAAATGTTTTCCAGCCGCTCGATGGGAAACTGTCCCGTGACGGTTTGAATAGTCGTATACATATCCATCTCTCCTTTCAGCGGACAATATATTTATTTTCGATCGCGACCCACTTCTCATGATCGAACATCGCCCAAAGCTCCTTGTGGGAAAGCATCTGATCCGCCATCTGTCCGGTCGAGCCAGTCTTTTTCAGCGTTTCTAATAGCTCTGTGCACTTTTTGGTCACCACGCGGGTCTGTGCGTTGGGGTAGATCGTCAGCTTGACTCCTGCATCGATCAGCTGCTCACGGGAGAGGAAAGGACTTCTTCCTCCCTCAACATTGTTGAACAGCACCGGGCCGTTGATCTCTTTTGCGATCCGGCACACTTCCTCGTAGCTTTCGGGACTTTCCACAAAGATCACATCCGCACCGGCTCCCAGATACAGGTTGCCGCGGCGGATTGCCTCGTCCAGTCCGACCACCGTACGGGCGTCTGTGCGTGCCACAATCACCAGCCCGTTTTCCTCGCGGTTTTCATAGATCGTACGGATGCGCTTGACCATTTCCGTATCGCTGACCAGCACCCGGCCAAGCTCATGGCCACACTTCTTCGGCATCATCTGGTCCTCGATCTGTACCGCTGCGATGTCCAGCCGTTCAAAATCCTTGACCAGCCGGTATGTATTCAGCGGCGCACCAAAGCCTGTGTCAATATCGACCAGCATCGGGATATCCACCGTGCTGCGGATATTCTGCACGACCTGCCGCAACTCAAGATAGCTGACCGTATTCAAATCCGGCTGACCCGTCAGCGTGAGGGAAATGCCGGAGCCAGTGAGGTAGGCCGCCGGAAAACCGCTTTTCTCCACCATCTTTGCCGTAATGCAGTCATAGCATCCCGGCAGCTGGACAAGCTCCTGCGTTTTTATCAATTCCCTGAAAATTTGCGAGCTTCTCATTTGTGTTGCTGCACCTCCGTGTTCTTATCTGTTCTTCCAGTAGTCTGTGATCGTTTCCACCGTGCGGACGATGTACCGCTTCTTCATCAACCAGATCGCGTGCTCATGCGCACCCGGCACCGAAGTGGCGACCGCGTCCTCCGCGACGCAGGTGTAATAATTATGGAATGCCGCGCCCATGACGGTCGCAAGCACGCACCCCTCCGTCGTACAGCCGCAGCAGACAACGCTCTCGATCCCGTTTGCGCGAAGGATCAGATCGAGCTGCGTATAGAGAAATCCGTCCGGCCGAAATTTCAGAACGACAGGCTCGAAGTATCGTCCGTCCTCCCCGTCATTGTGCGGCTTGAGCGCGTCGATATGCTCCCAGCCCCATGTGTTTACGGTCGCATAGGTCGGCGCTTTTCCGTCCCGCGTTTTGAACGCGAGCCAGCCGCCATTGTCGCTCTGCTGACCGGGAAGCGTGCTCTGCTGGATATGAACGACCATGACGTTTGCTGAGCGTGCGCTCTCCAGCAGCTCCTTGCAGCGCGGAACGATACGGATCACATCGCTTGCGTCCCGTCCGGCCTGAGCGAACTTTCCCTCTTTGTCGCAGAAGTCGTTCTGCATATCGATCATCAGAAGCGCTGTGTGCCTGGGATCGAGAATTTTCCCGAGATCCGCGTCCTGCGGGTCATTGTACCGGTAGCTTTTTGCAGGTTCTTTTTCGTACATTTTTATCCTCCTCTCATTTCGCGGCTTATTTTACAAGATCGCTGATGTATTTCTTCTCCATTGCCCGCACCAGATCGGTGTCCGTAAATGTCTTAAAGTCGGGGAATGGCGTGTGCCTTTCATATCCGACGCTCGTTCCGTGCTCCTTTAAGTAGATAAAGCCCTCCTTCAGCGCATAGGCCGTGACCAGCGAGGCAAACATTGGGCAGCTCACACGCGCCGCACCCAGCTCCGCAAGCTCATCGAATGTCAGGCGGGGCGTCTTTCCTTCTTCGAGCATATTGATGCTTACCGGCCCCCTGATTTCGCGCAGGCCCCGTTTGAGATCCTCCAACGAGGTCGGAGATTCCAAAAATATCATATCGGCGCCCGCCTCCAGATAGGCGTTCGCTCTGCGGATCGCCTCGTCGATCCCGTAAACGGCACAGGCGTCGGTTCTGGCGTTGATCACAAAGTCGGGATCCCGTCTGGCATCGACGGCGGCACGCACCTTTCCGACCATCTCCTCCAGAGAGATCAGCTGCTTGCCGTCCATATGTCCGCAGCGCTTCGGCAGACATTGATCCTCTATGTTCATGCCCGCCGCGCCCGTCTCCTCCAGACGGCGTGTCGTCCACCACGCATTGACGGCGTTGCCGTATCCGGTATCCGCGTCGGTCATTACCGGGATCGACACCGCACGGACAACATTTGCCGTCACATGGACGATCTCCTCCAGCGAGGTGAAGCTCGCGTCCGTCATTCCCAAAGAGGAGGCGGAAAATCCGAATCCGGATATTTGCACCGCCCGAAAGCCGCAGGCTTCAGCCATGCGTGCGGACAGTGCGTCATACACACCCGGGCACGCCAGCGCCTTGCGTTCAAGCAACATCTGCTTTAGTTGAGTTGTCTTATTCATTCTGGAGCCTCCTATTTGGTTTTGTGATGTTTGCTCAATTATAAACAATGACGGCGCGGATTTCTTTTCAATTATTTTTCTAAAAGTCTAAAATTTTACATAGAATATACTTGTAAACAAAAATATCTTATGCTATTCTTTTGCTATCACCATCAAACGGGAGGAAGATTTCTTATGGAACAGCTCGACCACGAGCAGGACTTTGTGTCCCGATTCGAACGGTACCGCCGGGAATATTCCACACTTAAAGACGCGACCTATTATTCTCTGCGTGATGCGATCCTGCTCAATTATTTTCAAAATGAGATTGCGGAGGCGCAGATATCATCTATTTTGAATATCAGTCGGACGCCGATCCGAGAGGCGATGCTGCAGCTTTCCCGCGACGGGCTGCTGGATATCAGCCACGGACGAAAGGCGAAGATAATCCCGCTCACACCGCAGGATCTTACCGACATCAGTGTGATCCTGGATAATCTTCATTCGCTGTCCATTGCCCTGTGCGTCGATCGGGCGGACGAGGACGACCTCCGCCACATGGAGGAGACCATCGCTTTGATCAACTTTTATACGGAGCGAAAGGATTTCCGTCGTCTGTCCGAATGCAACACACGCTTCCATATTCAGATTGCCAAGGCGAGCAGGAACAAATGGCTGTATGACATTATGGAGCGTCTGCTTTCCTACACCTCTGTTTTTCGTGAGTATGCCGTTTCACGTCCCGGACGTATGGAAATCGCATGCAGAGAACATACTGATATCTATCGGGCGATTTACGACCGCGATAAGGATGCGGCGCTCGCTCTGATCCATACGCACGTCCAAAAGGCGTTTACCATCTCGTAGCGCTTGATCAGTAAAGGCAGGTTTGATTTATGCCCTTTTGTTATTCCTATCCCGACAAGGAATACCTGCTCAGCGTTTATGAGCAGACGATATTCCGCCCCTCGCTGGAATGCTCGGACGACGCTTTTTTAAGTGGTTGCTTTCTTCTATGGCTCAGCGAAGTGGCGGCGCGTCCCGAAATCAAGCTCGATATGCTGGCAAGCCTTTTGGCGGAAAACCGTTCCCTTCTACAAACCGGAGACACCCTTGTCGTTAACCGGTTGAACCTGGCGTGGAAGGATATCCTGACCTCTCCCCACGAGCAGCGCAATCCCGGCTTGTGCTTGCTGGTTCTGAAACACATCGACAACGAATATCCAGGCCTGACGCTGCGCACGCTTGCGCAGCAGCTTGACCTCAATGGCTCGTATCTCTCCCGCGTCATCTCGCGGGATCTCCGGTGCACCTTTCTTGATCTGCTGCACTGCCGCAGGATCCTGGCTGCAGTCGAGGCACTACGGATGCCGCGGCGCGAGCTTTCCCTTGACGATATTGCCTGCCAACTTGGCTATTCGTCTCTGCACTATTTCTATTGTGTTTTCAAAAATTACACCGGATTGACCCCAGCAAAGGCTCGGGAGTTAATAAGACTTCTTCAGTAAATATCTGTTCTTGCCTTTTGAGGCCCAATGTACTTTCCCGTTTTGATTCTCAAATCTCATTTATAGAAATTGCAGCTTAATGTCCTTATTGAAGTAATGCCATTAAGTTAACCGAAAATTTCCTAAGTAATGTCTTGACACTTCTTCAAGTTCGCTATTATACTGGTAATAGGCTAAAGCCTAATCTCGCAGCTTTCCGGTGAGGTCCACACCGTAAGTGTGGC
>ERZ780167.1292-NODE-1292-length-22610-cov-4.582221_pt1 | contig 22610 bp, 20 predicted proteins | sample MGYA00510982_ERZ780167 | MGnify/ENA primary metagenome ERZ780167 (study PRJEB29588, sample SAMEA2146107) | human gut metagenome | biome: human gut; feature: human-associated habitat; material: faeces | place: Denmark | collected 2008/2010 ... | reverse complement strand
ACTAAGGATCTTGTGAGCATTGCGCTCGTGTGGGTTCAAGTCCCATCTTCCGCATGACTTTAAGGCAGAGCTGTGAATCGCAGCTCTGTTTTTGGCTATATGAAAGTAAATCGAGGAGCGGTTTGCATATTTGTTCTCGTTTCATATACAATATGAGAATTTTGGACACCTTCAGGTTGGAACAGACGATAAAACCAATATTTTTTGAATTTTTTTTTCAGAAAAGAGGAATTTGCGGTTTTGTGTAGAATATAATTAACAGAGGGTATTTTATCGCCGCTGTTTGTCAGACTGTGGAGGAAGTGCTTATGAACATCAGAGAGAATATGGAACAGAGAGAACGGGAACTGTTAAGTCCCTATGCGTCTCACAGCGCAGATACCAGAGGCAGAGACCGGCCGGAAGAGGAATGCGATGTGCGTACCGCATATCAGCGGGACAGGGACAGGATCCTTCACTGCAAGGCTTTTCGCCGCATGAAAGATAAGACGCAGGTGTTTCTGGCACCGCAGGGAGATCATTACCGTACCAGGTTGACGCATACACTGGAGGTATCACAGATTGCCCGTACCATTGCCAAGGCACTCCGGCTTAATGAAGATCTGGTGGAGGCCATTGCGCTGGGCCATGATCTGGGGCACACGCCCTTTGGACATGCCGGGGAAAGAGCGCTGGATCAGATACATCCTGGAGGTTTTGCCCACTATAAACAGAGCGTCCGGGTTGTGGAAGTACTGGAGAAGAACGGGAACGGACTGAATCTTACCTGGGAAGTCCGTAACGGGATCATGAATCACCGTACCAGTGGAAATCCTTCTACTCTGGAAGGCCAGGTTGTGCGTTTTTCTGACAAGATCGCCTATATCCATCACGATATGGACGATGCTCAGCGTGCGGGAATCATCACAGAAGATGACATTCCTGTTACAATGAGAACTTTTCTCGGATATACCACGAGAGAACGGCTGAATACTTTCGTACATAATATTATAGAGAACAGTATGGATAAAGACAGCATCTCCATGTCGCCTGATGTTTTTGAGGCGATGATGGAACTTCGGGCCCTGATGTTCCGGAATGTCTATGAGAATCCGGTTGCCAAGAAGGAAGAAGACAAAGCCATCAAGATGCTGAGTGAACTATACGAATATTATACAGATCACCCGGAGGCAATGTCCAGGGAATACAGAGAACTGGTGGAATACCGGGGAGTACCCAAGGAACAGGCAGTCTGTGATTACATTTCAGGAATGACAGATCAGTACTCCATGGAGAAATTCAGGGAGATCTACATACCGAAGTCCTGGGAGGTCTATTAAATGGAAAAGAGGGATAAACATGCGTTATTCAGATGACATCATAGAAGAAGTCCGAATGAAAAATGACATTGTAGACGTGATATCCCAGTATGTGAAACTGACACGGAAGGGAAGTTCCTATTTCGGACTGTGTCCCTTCCATAATGAGAAAACTCCTTCTTTTTCCGTGACGCCATCCAAGCAGATGTATTACTGCTTTGGCTGCGGGGCAGGAGGAAACGTATACAATTTTATCATGGAATATGAGAATTATTCTTTTGGTGAGGCTTTGTCACATCTGGCTGACCGGGCAGGAGTAGAGCTTCCGAAGATCGAATATTCCAGGGAAGCAAGAGAAAAAGCAGAACAGAGAGCGGCGCTTCTTGAAATCAACAAGCTGGCAGCTCAGTATTTTTACTATCAGCTCCGGCGAGAAGGCGGAAAAACTGCCTACGGCTATCTGACAGGCAGAGGTCTTTCGGAGGAAACCATCCGGAAATTCGGCCTTGGATATTCGGACAAGTACAGCGATGACCTGTACAAATATCTCAAGGGAAAAGGCTACAGTGATGAACTTCTCCGGGAATCCGGGCTGTTTAATGTGGATGAGCGGCGGGGAATGTATGACAAGTTCTGGAACCGTGTGATCTTCCCGATCATGGATGTAAATAACCGGGTCATTGGTTTTGGCGGCCGTGTCATGGGAGATGGCAAGCCCAAGTATCTGAATTCACCGGAGACGAAGATTTTTGACAAGAGCAGGAATCTCTACGGACTGAATGTGGCCAGGACCACCAGGAAGAATTATCTGATCCTCTGCGAGGGATATATGGATGTGATCGCCATGCATCAGGCAGGTTTTACCAATGCGGTGGCATCTCTTGGAACCGCGCTGACATCCGGACATGCGAGCCTTGTGAAACGTTACACCAAGGAAGTCCTGCTTCTTTACGACAGTGACGGCGCAGGCATCCGTGCGGCTCTCCGTGCGATCCCGATCCTTCGGGAGGCAGGGGTTACGTCCAGGGTGGTAAGCCTGAAGCCATGGAAGGATCCGGACGAGTTTATCAAGAATGAGGGCGCGGAGGCTTTTGAAGAGCGTCTGAACCAGGCGATGGACAGTTTTATGTTCCGTGTGCATATTGCAGAGCAGGAATTTGCGATGGATGCACCTCAGGGACAGAATCAGTTTTTTGAGCGGTGCGCCGAAATGCTGCTGGAACTTTCCGACGAACTGGAAAGGAATCTTTATATAGAAGCAATTGTGAAGGAATATGGCCGCTATGGAGTGGGCACGGAAGATATCCGGAAAAGGGTCAACACACTGGCTCTGAAAGGAACGCCTGCAGAGAAGCGGATCCAGCCGAAATCCGGGACTCCGGAAACAAAGAAAAAAGAATCCGCCGCAGATAAGGCCCAGAAGCTGATGCTTACCTGGCTTGTGAATTATCCGGGGATCTTTGAACAGGTGGAGAAATATATTTCACCGTCAGATTTTGTGGTGCCGCTGTATAAAGAGGTGGCCCAGATGCTGTTTGACCAGCATAAAGAAGGAGAGACCAATCCGGGAAAACTTCTCAATGCATTTACAGACAGCGAGGAACAGAGAGAAGTGGCATCACTTTTTAATGCCACCATTCATCTGGAAAACGAAGGAGAACAGCAGAGAGCCTTTTCTGATACGCTGCTGCGGATCAAGGAAGAGAGCCTCAAAGAAAAAAACCGTACCTGGGATCCGTCAGACATGGCAGGGCTTCAGGAACTGATAAAAGCAAAAAAAGAACTGGAAGACCTTGGAAGAAAGAGGCAGCAACTGCATATTTCTTTCAATTAAGGATAAAATATAAACACTATATGGAGGTATAGAGCACCTATGGAAATGAATATGGCAAAATTCAGCGAGAAACTTGTAGAGCTTCTTGAACTTGCGAAAAAGAAAAAGAATGTGCTGGAATATCAGGAGATCAGCGACTTCTTCAAGGACTCTCCACTGGAAGTAGATCAGATGGAGAAAGTCTTTGACTTCCTGGAGGCCAGCGGTGTGGACGTTCTCCGTATCACAGACAACAGCGGTGACGAACTCCTCCTTGATAACGATATGGATATGGAAAGCCTGGATGATGAAGAAGAGGTAGAACTTGACAAGATCGACCTCTCCGTGCCGGAAGGTGTCAGCATCGAGGACCCGGTCCGTATGTACCTGAAAGAAATCGGTAAAGTCAGCCTGTTGAGTGCAGACGAGGAGATCGAGCTTGCAAAAAGAATGGAAAAAGGTGATGAAGCTGCCAAGAAGCGTCTGGCAGAAGCGAACCTCCGTCTTGTTGTCAGCATCGCCAAGCGTTATGTGGGACGTGGAATGCTGTTCCTTGATCTGATCCAGGAAGGTAACCTTGGTCTTATCAAGGCAGTTGAGAAATTTGATTACAGAAAGGGCTACAAGTTCAGTACCTATGCAACCTGGTGGATCCGTCAGGCCATCACAAGAGCCATTGCGGACCAGGCACGTACCATCCGTATCCCGGTGCATATGGTTGAGACGATCAACAAGCTGATCCGTGTTTCCCGTCAGCTGCTTCAGGAGCTTGGACGTGAACCTACGCCGGAAGAGATCGCTGAGGAGATGGACATGCCGGTAGACCGTGTACGTGAGATCCTTAAGATCTCCCAGGAGCCGGTATCTCTGGAAACTCCGATCGGTGAGGAGGAAGACAGCCATCTTGGCGATTTCATCCAGGATGATAATGTTCCGGTACCTGCAGATGCAGCTGCGTTTACACTTCTGAAAGAGCAACTGGTAGAGGTTTTGAGCACTCTTACTGACCGTGAGCAGAAAGTTCTTCGCCTCCGTTTCGGTCTGGACGACGGACGTGCCAGAACTCTGGAGGAAGTTGGTAAAGAGTTTAACGTTACAAGAGAGCGTATCCGTCAGATCGAAGCGAAAGCTCTGCGTAAACTGCGTCATCCCAGCCGCAGCCGCAAGCTGAAGGATTACCTTGACTGATAAAAATATATCCGTACAGCTTTCCATGCGTCTTTGTGCCATTGCCGGTATGGTAACAAAAGGAAACCGGCTGGCAGACGTAGGATGTGACCATGGCTATCTGTCCATCTATCTTGTTGAGGAAAGAATAGTTCCGTCAGCTATTGCCATGGATGTACGTCCGGGACCGCTTTCAAGAGCTAGGGAGAATATTTCCCGCTATGGTCTTGAAGATTACATAGAGACCCGTTTAAGTGATGGGCTTACGAAGCTTGAGCCGGGGGAAGGTGATACCCTGGTGATTGCGGGAATGGGCGGTCCTCTGATGGAAAGGATATTAAATGAGGGAGCGAAGGTCCGGGAGGGGTTTCAGGAACTGATCCTGCAGCCTCAGTCGGACCTTCCTCATTTCCGGCATTTTCTCTCTGAGATCGGCTGGGAGATCGTAAGAGAGGAAATGATAAAAGAAGACGGAAAGTTTTATCCAATGATGAAAGCGGTACGAAATAAAACCGGTAAAAAGATCATGTATACAGAGGCGGAAGCCTGGTTCGGGCCTCTCCTTCTGGAAAAATGTCATCCAATTCTGAAGGAATATCTTCTCCGGGAGACATCCATCCGTGAAAAAATACTGGCAGATCTTTCAGGGGCAAGGGCTTCATCCGCCTCTGCAAAAGACCGTCTTGCAGAAGTAAAGGAGGAAATGGAGCTGATAAAGTCAGCTCTTGGACGATATGAAAGCATATGAACTGATCGAATGGCTGAATGAACATCATCCGCAGAAATTTGCGGAAGAATGGGATAATGTGGGACTTCTGGTGGGAGATGATCAGAAAGAAATCTCCCATGTATTCCTTGCACTGGATCTTACAGAACCAGTGCTGGATGAGGCAGTGGCGGCCGGCGCGGACATGATCCTTACCCATCATCCCATGATCTTTTCCGGGATCAAGAAGATCAACAATCATACCTTTACCGGAAGGAAGATCTTACGTCTGATCCGGGAGGATATCCCGTACTTTGCCATGCATACCAATTATGATGTGATCGGTATGGCAGATTTAAGTGCAGATTATCTGAAACTTCAGGATACAAAGGTGCTTACAGTTACCGATGAGTCCGGGGAGCAGCCGGAGGGATTCGGCCGCGTGGGAAAACTTCCCCGTGCCATGACTCTTGGCGAGTTTGGAAAATATGTAAAAGAATGCAATTGCCTTCCAGATGTGCGGGTTTACGGCGATCTGGATCAGAGGATCGAGACTGTGGCAATCTGTACAGGAAGCGGAAAGAGCATGATCCGTGATGTGATGGCAGCCGGTGCGGATGTGTATGTGACCGGAGATATTGATTATCATACTGCCATTGATACCATGGCGGATGGACTGGCGATCGTAGATGCGGGACATTATGGCACGGAGTATATTTTTGCGGAAGCCATGGAGAGGGAACTGAATGAAGCGTTCCCGGATCTTAAGACGACCTGCGCCAGTGTGAAAAATCCATATATTGTTTTATAAGTATAAGCCTGTGGAGGTGAGTGTTATGGAACAGACGATGATAAAAGTGACCATAAACGGAGAAACAAGGGAATACCCCAAGATGACCCCATATTCCGAGATTGTAAAGGATTATGAGGGAGAAACAGAGTATCCGGTGATTCTTGTAACTGAGAACGGAAAACTCCGAGAACTTCACAAGAAGCTGCGGCATGACTGTACCCTGGGATTTATAACCACAAAGGACAGTGCCGGCCGTAAAACCTACCGGCGAAGTGCGATCTTTATCCTTCTGAAAGCAATTTTTGATGTGGCCGGAAAGGAAAATGTGGATCATGTGGTAATCCATTATTCTCTGGGAAATGGTCTTTATTTTACCATGAAAGGCAGTGCAACCCTGGATCAGGAGCTTCTTGACCAGGTGAAAGTGCGGATGCGGGAGCTGGTAGATCAGAAAATTCCGATCTACAAACGCAGTGTCAGCACGGATGATGCCATTTCCATGTTTCACAGGCATCATATGTATGACAAAGAAAAACTGTTCCGTTACCGCCGTGTTTCCAGGGTAAATATTTACAGTCTGGAGAATTTTGAGGATTATTTTTACGGTTTTATGGCACCGGATACCAGTTATGTGCAGTATTTTGACCTGCAGCTTTATGACGAAGGTTTTGTACTGATCCTTCCGCGTCAGAAAACACCGGATGTTCTGGAGGATTTTGAGCCGCAGGATAAGATCTTTCATGTGCAGAAGGAATCGGAAGAATGGGGCGACAAGCTGGATGTTGCCACTGTGGGGGACCTCAATGACCGGATCACCAGAGAGGGTGTTCAGAGCCTGATGCTGATCCAGGAGGCGATTCACGAGGCGAAGATTTCTTCCATTGCCGAGGAGATCCAGAGAAGAGGAAATGTGAAGTTTGTAATGATCGCAGGTCCTTCTTCTTCAGGAAAGACTAGTTTTTCCCACAGGTTGTCCATTCAGCTTGCAGCTCATGGCCTGAAGCCTCACCCCATCGGTGTGGATAATTATTTCGTGAACCGGGAGCATACCCCGCTTGATGAATTCGGGGAAAAGAATTTTGAGTGCCTGGAAGCCATTGATATCAAGCAGTTTAATGAGGATATGCTGAATCTTCTTGCTGGAAAGAAAGTGGATCTTCCTACTTTTAATTTTAAGACCGGATACAGGGAATACCGGGGAGATCAACTTCAGCTTGGAAAAGATGATATCCTGGTGATCGAGGGAATCCACGGGCTTAATGACAAACTGAGCTATGCCCTTCCAAAAGAGAGCAAGTTTAAGATTTATATCAGTGCTCTGACACAGCTGAATATTGATGAACATAACCGGATCCCGACTACAGATGGCAGGCTGATCCGCCGGATTGTCCGTGATGCGCGTACACGAGGAACTTCTGCAAAGGATACCATTGCAAGATGGCCGTCTGTACGGCGTGGTGAGGAGCAGAATATTTTTCCATTCCAGGAGGAGGCGGATGTGATGTTTAATTCCGCTCTTGTGTATGAGCTTGCCTGCCTGAAGGTTTATGCGGAGCCACTGCTTTTTGGAATTGATAAGAGTAAGCCGGAGTATCAGGAGGCGAAGAGGCTTCTGAAGTTCCTGGATTATTTTGTGCCGGTGCCCTGTGAGGGGGTTCCGTTTAACTCGCTTCTGAGGGAGTTTATCGGTGGCAGCTGTTTTAATGTATAATAAATAAAGATATGTGTAGATAGAAGGCTCTGTGCAGTGCAGATATCGGTTGGCGCAAAGATGGGATTGTTCTGATTTTCTCTGTGCGTAGGATCTGTGGTGTATGGAGTCTTTTGGGTGTGGATCAAAAAAAGTTAAAGTTCTTTGCGGCGTATAGATGTCGGCTAGAGTTTATAGGACTTAAAGGAAAGGGAAAATGATCATGAGAGAGAAAGTGCAACTGACAAAATTGGCTCCAAACTGTGGCTGTGCGGCAAAAGTGGGACCGGGAACCCTGGCAGGGGTTCTTGGCGGACTGCCGAAGTTCTGCAATCCGGATCTTCTGGTGGGGACGGATACTTCGGATGATGCGGCGGTTTACCGGGTGTCCTCTGATCTGGCGCTGATTCAGACACTGGATTTTTTTACGCCTGTGGCGGATGATCCTTATGATTTCGGTCAGATCGCGGCGGCGAATGCGTTGAGTGATGTGTATGCCATGGGTGGAACTCCGAAGACGGCTTTGAATATTGTGGCGTTTCCCAAAGATATGGATGTGGAGATCCTGGGGGAGATTTTGCGTGGTGGTGCGGATAAGGTGATGGAGGCTGGCGCGGTTCTTGCCGGTGGCCATACGATCCAGGATGATACGCCGAAGTATGGGCTTAGTGTGACGGGTTTTGTGGATCCGAGGAAGTTTTGGAAGAATTTTGGGGCGCAGACGGGGGATAAGCTGATTTTGACGAAGCCGCTGGGTGCGGGGATCGTGAATACGGCGATCAAGGCAGATCTGGTGACGGAAGGTGCCCGTAGGGCGGTGTTGGATTCCATGAAGAGGTTGAACCGGGATGCCTGTGAGATTTTGAAAGAGTTTGAGGTTCATGCCTGTACGGATGTGACGGGGTTTGGTCTTGGAGGGCATGCCACGGAGATGGCTGTGGCCAGTGAGCGGACGATCGTGATTGATACGGAGAAGTTGCCGGTGCTTCCGGATGTGGAGAAGTTTGCTTCTATGGGCCTGATCCCGGGTGGGGCTTACCGGAATCGGGAGTTTGCTGAAAAAACTGGTGTGAAAAGCCAGGCGGTGCTCTGGAGGGAGGATGTGGTGTTTGATCCGCAGACTTCCGGGGGACTGTTGGCGGCGGTGCCGGAGAGAGAGGCAGCGGAGATTATGAAAAGAATGGGTGAGGCTGGATTGGAGGCTGGAATGATCGGTGAGGTTGTGGATAGACGGGAGTGGACGTTGGAGATTTGGTAGGAAGCCGGACGCCAGAGGGAGAGGATATCGATCCGGGCAAGGACTCCGTCGGGGGATACAACTAAGATTCCGGAAGGTGGATGGAAAGCCGGACGCCAGAGGGAGCTGGCATCGATCCGAGCAGGGACTCCGTCGGGGGATACTACTAGGACTCCGTGAGCCGGCTAAAACCATTGCGTCAGGGCCAGAACTCGCCGTTGGCTCAAACAGCTGACCCTGCCGCAATAACGCCGTCGCCCGCAGCCCAAGTAGTTATCACCCCTCCTACGCAGCAGCCCGGCCCGATACCAGCTCCCTCTGGCTGACATTTCCAGTTGGTAGGAAAAAACATAAATACGTGGCAGGGGACGGAAGCAGACGGTGTCCTGTCCTGGAATTGTGAAAGTGTGGCTGTGTCGGCACAGCTTTTCAGCATAAATGCCGAAGAATTCAGGAGCTAGCTCGGCATAGCGTTCCACTCTGAATTCTGTAGCATACAGACAAAAGTCAGCAACTATACACTTACCGCATTGAAATGCGCCCCGCGCAGCCATCCGCCCACATGGCAATGTAAAAAAAATCAAACTTTACAAGTTTGCGTACCTGTGCTAAAATATCAGATGCGCAGCCAGGCCAGGTGATCGCGGCTGGACAGACGAAAGGGTTCAGACGAGGAAAGTCCGGGCTTCACAGGGCAGGATGCCGGATAACGTCCGGTGGAGGTAACTCCCAGACCAGTGCAACAGAAATAAACCGCCTCCTTTGCGGGGTAAGGGTGGAAAGGCAGTGTAAGAGACTACCGCCGCTGTGGTAACAGAGCGGGCACATGTAAACTCCATTCGAAGCAAGACCGAGAAGAAAGCCATACGGCGGCCCGTCGTGCTTTCAGGTAGGTCGCTGGAGCCTTCTGGCAACGGAAGGCCTAGATAGATGATCACTCAACGACATAACCCGGCTTATCGGTCTGACTGTGTATAATAAATAAGCATATAATAAAAGCAACTGTATTTTGCGGCCAGTTTATAGACCCGCGAAATAGCAGTTGCTTTTTTGGTAAAGAACGTCAGAAACTTTATACTTTCATAGTTTGTTTTTTTTCAGTTTCAGAATCACATCCAAAGGCAAACCTGTAGTTTCAGCAATAGAAGCATCACTGAGTTTCCCTATCAGATTTCTGGCAATCTCAAGCTGCTTTTTCTGGGAACCATTATTGAAACCGTCATTAAAACCATCATTAAACAGCATCTGACCCAAACGTGTCATACGAATTCCCTCCTTAACATGTTCAAAATCATCATTTTCAAGAAACTTATCTGCCATGGTATAGATCATTGCCTCGATTTTCTGAAGATCTTCCGATGGAATATCTTTTGTATTTTCAGTCAGAGAAAATGCCTGAAGAAATCGTTCTTTTTGGGAAAGCTGCCCGTCCATCAGAGGAATCAGAGTCAGTGGAACGAGATCAGCTTTTGTAAGAATGTCTCCAGAAGAAGCTTTCTCTTTCAGCGTTTTGATCAGGTCATCTGCACTGTGATCCTTCATTATGATCGGAATAACATGATAAGTGTTTATTCCTTCGGTAAATGAAGTGACCGGATTTTGTATATTTCCCGAATAAAGAAAGAACGTATGTGGTGACAGCTTCATAGGAACGAAAACGTTTCAAACCGGGAATTCCCTCATTCTTGCTCTGGAACTCAAAATGCTTCCATGTACCATCTTCCATAATAAGATTGATATCTTCATAGAATTTCTTAAGATTGAGGACAATGGACTCTGTAGGAGCAGAAGATATAACCTTCCCATCAATACCAAGATAAGGAAGCAACTCCTTAGCAAAGAACTGAGCGGCAGTTTTTAAAACCGCATCCTCATGCTGAACTACAGTTGCAGAACCGATTTTATCATTTGTAATCATTTCTTTCTGTGCCATAAAAAATCCTTTCTGCAAAAAGACACAAGAAAGAAATTGTCTGATTACAATATAACAGAAAAAATAAAAATATCCGTATATAATAGCCAAAAAACAGCGCCCGGTCCCCGGTTCGATATTCAGGCCTTTGCAGGCTTAGTATTCCTAGGCTCCGAAACAGCCGAATATCGAACCGGGGACCGGACGCGTCCGTTCGTTAATACAGTTATACAGTCAAAAAAATCTATTTATTCCGTTTACCGCTATACTTCTCTTCGCAATACTTACACCGGTAAACTTCCTTTTCCTCATCAGCAAGAACAAAAATCTGATCCAGTCCCTGCTCGATGGAAGTAATGCAGAGCGGATTCTTGCATTTGATCACATTCACAACCTGTTTCGGAAGCTTCAGCTCTTTCTTGGCAACGATCTTCTCGTCTTTGATAATATTTACCGTAATATTATGATCGATAAAACCAAGGATATCCAGATCCAGATCTTCGATCGGGCATTCAACCTTGATGATATCTTTTTTGCCCATTTTCTGGCTGCGGGCATTCTTGATAATGGCAACGGTACAGTCCAGTTTATCCAGTTTCAGGTCATGATAAATAGTCATAGCCTTGCCGGCTTTGATATGATCCAGAACATAACCTTCACGAAGAGCACCTACGTTTAACATGGCAGTTCCACCTCCAGTAAAGTAAGAATCAGGGCCATACGTACATAAACACCGTACTGGACCTGTTTGAAATAAGCGGCACGCGGATCAGAATCCACTTCAACAGAGATCTCATTGACACGCGGAAGCGGATGAAGAATATACATATCCTTCGGCGCAAGCTCCAGTTTCTGTTTGTCCAGAACATAGAAATCTTTCATGCGGACATAATCCTCTTCATTGAAGAAACGCTCCTTCTGAACACGGGTCATGTACAGGATATCAAGACTCGGAAGAGCATCCTCCAGACGTTCCTCTTCAACAAATTCCACATTGTTACGTTTCAGAACATCCTCACGGATATAACTTGGAATACGAAGTTCCTCCGGAGAAATCAGGACAAATTTTACGTTTTCATAACGGACCAGAGCCTCGATCAGAGAATGGACAGTACGTCCGAATTTCAGATCGCCGCAGAGACCGATCGTGATATTGTCAAGTCTGCCTTTCAGGGAACGGATAGTTAAAAGATCAGTTAATGTCTGAGTAGGATGCTGGTGGCCGCCGTCGCCGGCATTGATCACCGGGATATTGGATGCCATAGAAGCTACAAGCGGAGCACCTTCTTTCGGGTGACGCATAGCACAGATATCTGCATAGCAGGAAACAACGCGAATAGTATCGGCAACACTCTCGCCCTTGGAAGCGGAGCTGGAATCAGCGGAAGAAAAACCAAGAGCCTTTCCTCCAAGATTCATCATGGCTGCCTCGAAACTTAAACGTGTACGTGTACTTGGTTCGTAAAACAGTGTCGCAAGCCTTTTGTCATCACAGGTATGCGCGTACTTTTTGGGATTTTTCCCGATGTCATCGGCGAGATTCAGAAGCTTCTCGAGCTCTTCAACCGAGAAATCCAACGGACTCATTAAATGTCTCATGTTGTACCTCCAATTATTTACTGGAAATCAGATTCCTTCCAATTATCATATAATATAACTGTGAGATTTTCAAGAGACTTTCCGAGGATTTTGTCGAAGAAGCCACTCAAAAAAGAGACCGGTGAGAAACCATAAGGGTGCATAGTCCAGCCGGATCACCCCTTTATACTGGAGCGGAACGTGAGAATAGTCCCAGGGACAGATATGAAGCTTCTGAAAAAAAGATCCGATTAAAAATTCCACGAAAAAAATCCCGCAGCTGTAAAAAATCCCCCGTACCATAACCGGAAAACCTTTAAGTTTACAGTAAGCCGGCCGGATCAGGGCTGCAAGACCATAAACCGGGAACATCAGAAGAGAGGTTTTGCCCATCATGGTAAAATGGCCAGTGACAAGAGAGTGCAGCCCTGTCCAGAAAATCTCCAGACACCAGCCCGTAAAACCGCACAGAAAAAAATCCTTCTTTTGCATCTTAAAGCTCCTTCTCATCAGCAAAAAACTTCTCTTTTCGAAAGCAGAAAATGGGAAGTTTAACTTTATATATATTTAACGTGGAAAAGCATCTTTAATAGTCTCCCCTGCCTTGAAAAAAATATACACGTGGGTTATAATGAACGAAATTATTTATATTTTCAACACATGCGGAAGGAGAAAACAGACGATGAATTATGAAGAAAGTCGTGCCTACATCAGAGCCGCAGAACTGAAAAAAGGGATTGTTCTGGGACTGGAAAATATGAGGGAGCTGATGAGGCGGCTTGGAAATCCCCAGGATGAACTGAAGTATGTTCACGTAGCGGGAACCAACGGAAAAGGGTCTGTGATCGCATATCTGTATTCCGCTTTATCAGGTGCAGGCTATCGTGTGGGAAGATATATTTCCCCGGCTGTCTATTCCTACAGAGAGAGAATGGAAGTAAACGGAGAGCCTGTCAGCAGAGAGAAATTTGCAGCATATGTGACAAGGATCGCGGAAGTGATCGATGAGATCGTAAAAGAAGGCAAGCCGCATCCGTCAGTATTTGAAATTGAAACAGCAGCCGCATTTCTTTATTTTCAGGATGAGAAATGCGATCTTGTATTAATGGAAGTTGGTATGGGCGGCGATCTGGATGCCACCAACATTATCCGTACCACAGTTCTTTCCATTCTGGTATCTATCAGTATGGATCATACGGCATTTCTTGGAAATACCCTGGGCGAGATAGCAGAAAAAAAGGCCGGCATCATTAAACCGGACAGCCATATGGTGACGGTAAAACAGCAGCCGGAAGCAGAAACGGTCATACGAAGAGTATGCGAAGAACAGAATGTACCATACGAAGTAGCAGACCGGGACTGTGCAAAAGTACTGGAAGCATCCATAACCGGCCAGACGTTTCTTTATAAAGATGAGAAGTACACGATATCCCTGGCGGGAGCCTACCAGAAAGAAAATGCGGTGGCAGCGCTTCGTGCACTGGAAATTCTGAATGAGCAGGGATACCCCACAACGTTACGTCAGAGACAGGATGGACTGAAACGTACCACCTGGCCGGGAAGATTTGCTCTTCTTGGAACGAAGCCGGATTTTGTGGTTGACGGAGCTCATAACCCTGCGGCGGCAGACATGCTGGCAGCATCCATTGAACGGTATTTTAAGGGAAAAAGGATCATCTATATCATGGGAATGTTCCGTGACAAAGATTACCGCAAAGTCATCCAGAAAACAGAAAAATACGCAGATACCATCCTCACCATTGCGGCTCCGGATAACCCCAGGGCGCTGACCCCCCAGGAACTGGCAGACGCAGTGCGGGAATTCCATTCTGATGTAAGGCCTTTTGATGACATCGAATCTGCAGTGGCAGAGGCCTATCGTCTGGCAGGAAAAGAGGATGTGATCATTGCTTTTGGTTCCCTGGCATTCCTTGGGGATCTTACAGAAATTATCAGGAAACATAACGGAGGAAATTAATGACTGATTTGGAAAGATACAGAGACGAGATCGATGAGATTGACAGCGAGATTGTACGTCTCTTTGAAAAACGAATGAAGGTGAGTGAGGAAGTCGCTGAATATAAAATAAAAACAGGCAAACAGGTACTGGATCCGGCACGTGAGAGCCAGAAGATCCATACCCTGAAAGAAAAAGCTCACGGAGATTTTAACAGCCTTGGCGTGCAGGAGCTTTTCCGCCAGATCATGGCCATCAGCCGCAAGAGACAGTATCAGCTGCTTACAGAACATGGGATTTACGGAGAGCGTAATTTTACAACTGTAAAGCATGTTCCCCTTGAAAATGCAACCGTTGTATTCCAGGGAGTCGAGGGAGCCTACAGCTATGCAGCCATGCGCCAGTACTTTGGGAAAAACATCGAAAGCTATCACGTAAAAACCTGGCGTACAGCCATGGAGGATGTAACCCACGGAAAAGCAGACTATGCGGTACTTCCCATCGAGAATTCCACCGCAGGTATCGTGGCTGATATCTACGACCTTCTCATGGAATACAAACTTTATATCGTAGGTGAGCAGATCATCCGTGTGGATCATGTGCTTCTTGGAATGCCGGATGCAACGGTGGAAGATATCAGGGAAGTCTGCTCCCATCCACAGGGACTTGCTCAGTGCAAAGCCTTTCTGGAAGAGTACCCGTCCTGGAAAAAGAAAGAAGTGGAAAACACCGCAGGCGCAGCCAAAAAGGTCAGCGAAGTGGGAGATAAAGGTGTGGCAGCCATCGCAAGCCGTGAGGCAGGCGAGGTATTCGGCCTTAAGGTCCTTGCGGAAAACATCTGCCGGGAAAAAGCAAACTCCACACGCTTCATCATTGTAAGCCGGAAGCCGGAGTACGAGGAAAAAGCCGGAAAGATCAGCATCTGTTTTGAGCTGCCTCATGAAAGCGGAACCCTTTACAACATGCTTTCCCACATTATCTACAACGGGCTGAACATGACTAAGATCGAATCCCGTCCCATCCCGGGAAAATCCTGGGAATACCGTTTCTTCGTGGACTTTACAGGAAAACTTGGTGAAAGCGCTGTGGAAAATGCGTTAAGAGGAATTGAGGCGGAGGCGAATGTTCTCCGTGTTCTTGGAAATTATTAAGATATAGAGGAGTTATTTATTATGTTGGCAAGAATTCAGGAATGTATCCTTTACCGTGGATTTTCGGACGGTGAGATACTGAACAATATGGCAGAGCTTATCAATCTTTATGAATCTGATGAAGAAGCTCTGAAGGCAAAAGAAGACCAGTTTTTCAAAAGCATCAACGGGCTGGTGGAACTGGCGGGAATGTATGGATTTTCCGGAAATATCTGGCATACATATCTTACATTTCTTCTGGTAAATCACGAGAATGCCTTCAGCATGGCAAGCGAGATCCGTGGGGCTATCAAAGGCAGCATCAATGACCTGGCAAAGAATGATTTTCAGATATTCAAGGAACTGTATGATTTTGATATCACAGTATTTGACAGAGTGTTTGGAACGGTATGCTGTAAAGTGATCTGTGATTATCAGACACCGGATGAGAACAGCAAGCTCTTTAATACCAGAATCCGTGACCGTATCTGCCAGATGAGCAAAACACTGGCAGCAGCTGCCACAACAGAAGAGTTCATGGATGATATGGTATCTTTTTACAAGGATTTTGGTGTAGGTAAGCTGGGTCTTCACAAAGCATTCCGTATCGGCCATGATGAAAATGGCAAAGTAGAAATCCAGCCGATCACAAGGATCGCACATGTGAAGATCGATGACCTGGTAGGCTACGAGATCGCCAAGAAAAAACTCATCGAAAACACAGAGGCCTTTGTGCAGGGAAGAAAGGCAAACAACTGTCTGCTCTTTGGTGATGCGGGAACCGGTAAATCTTCCAGTATCAAGGGTATCCTGAACCAGTATTATGATCAGGGTCTTCGCATCATTGAGGCCTACAAGCATCAGTTCCAGGATCTCAATGAAGTGATCGCCCAGATCAAAAACCGTAACTATCGTTTTATTATTTATATGGATGATCTTTCCTTTGAGGAATTTGAGATTGAATATAAATATCTGAAAGCAGTGATCGAGGGCGGTCTTGAGAAAAAACCGGACAATGTCCTGATCTATGCAACAAGTAACCGACGTAATCTTGTGCGTGAGCGTGCGGCAGACAAGCTGGAGATCGCAGATGAAGACGATCTGCATTCTTCCGATACCGTACAGGAGAAACTTTCCCTGGTATATCGTTTTGGAGTCCGTATCTATTTTGGCAAACCGGACAAAAAACAGTTCCAGGAGATCGTCCGCACACTGGCAGCCCGTTATGGCGTTACCATGCCGGAGGATGAGCTTCTTCTGAAAGCCAACCAGTGGGAACTTTCTCATGGCGGACTGACCGGACGTGCCGCACAGCAGTTTATTGATTACATTGTGGGAACAGAGGAAGAAAAGAGAAAATAGTCCACCTGTGTATTGGGGGGAAAGGATGATGAACTATGGCGGTGACAACCTTTGCGGCAATTGATATAGGATCCTATGAAGTCAGCATGAAGATTTTTGAAATGTCAAAGCGGACCGGCTTTAGGGAGATCAATGATGTCCGTTACCAGCTGGAACTGGGACGGGGAACTTACGCGGCAGGACGGCTTGAGATGGAGACTGTGGATGAACTCTGCGGGATCCTTGATGATTTTAAACGCATGATGGCTGACTTTGGGGTGGAAAGCTGGCGTGCGTGTGCCACAAGCTCCCTGCGAGAACTGGAGAATCCGGTGATTATTCTGGAACAGATTTTCCAGAGAACCGGGATCCGTGTGGAGATCTTAAGCAATGCGGAGCAGCATTTTCTGGGATATAAATCCATTGCGGCCATTGAATCCGGCTTCAAAAAAGCCATTCAGAAAGGCACGGCAATTCTGGATATCGGAGGTGGAAACCTGCAGATTTCCCTCTTTGACAAAGATGCGCTGGTGCTGACCCAGAGTATCCGAATGGGAAGTCTTCGTATCCGTGAACGGTTAAAAGAACTGGAGAAAACAACTCCACATTATGACCGGCTGGTGGAGGAATTTATCCGCAACGATCTGATGTGTTTCCAGCGGCTCTATCTTAAGGATAAAGAAATTTCCAATCTGATCCTGATGGGAGATTTTCTCACAGATACGATTTTTCAGGACAGATCCGGGGAGAATATGATCACAAAGGAAGAATTCCTGAAGAAATACGAGACCATCGTAAACATGTCAGATTATGATCTTGCGGAATCCATGGAACTGGAACCGGAATATGCTTCCCTGATCGTGCCGAACATGGTTATTATCCGAAATTTCATAGAAATTTTTCAGGCGGAAGCACTGTGGATCCCCGGTGTTTCTCTTCTGGATGGAATTGCCTATGATTATGCAGAAAAAAACAAATATCTGAAAAGCGCCCACAATTTTGAAAATGATATCCTGGTGGCGTCCGCAAATATTGCCAAAAGGTATTCCAGCGGAAAGAATCACATTGCAGGAACCACCGATCTGGCACTGGATATTTTTGACAGTACAAAAAAGATCCATGGCATGGGAAAACGTGAACGTCTTCTTCTGCAGATCGCGGTTCTTCTTCATGACTGCGGAAAATATATCAGTATGAGTGATGTTGCAGAATGTTCCTACCGGATCATCATGGCGACGGAGATCATAGGCCTTTCCACAGAGGAACGGCAGGTGATCGCAAGTGCGGTGCGGTATAATACCAGAGAATTCGGCTGCTACGAAGAGATCAACCGTGAAACTTCCATGAACAGGGGAAATTATCTCCTGACAGCGAAGCTGACAGCAATTCTCCGTCTGGCCAATGCCATGGACAGAAGCCATTACCAGAAGGTAAAAGCTCTCAATGTAACATTGAAGGACAGAATTCTTTATCTGGTAGTGGATTCTGCGAAAGATGTTTCCCTGGAACTGGGTCTTCTGAAAGATAAAAAGGAATTTTTTGAAGAGGTGTTTGGCATCCGGCTTGTAATGAGACGGAAAGGAAGAAGATAACGGAGGAGGTTTTTGTATGAAATTTAAGGAATTTGACAAACCGGAATATTTTGTAAACAGAGAGCTGAGCTGGATCAAATTTGACGACCGCGTACTCAGTGAGGCCAGGGACAAAAATCTGCCTCTGTTTGAGAGACTGAAATTTTTGAGTATTACCTCATCCAATCTGGATGAATTTTATATGGTCCGTGTGGCATCCCTGAAAGACCAGGTTCATGTAGGGTACAAAAAAACGGACATTGCGGGAATGACAGCCAAAGAGCAGCTGAAAGCCATCAGCCAGCAGACCCATGATCTGGTTCACGTACAGTACAGTACATTAAACCGGTCTCTGGTTCCTGCCCTTGAAAAAGCAGGACTTCATGTGATCTTTGAGCATGAGGCATTTTCTGAGAAACAGAAGGAATTTGTAGACCGGTATTTTGAGGATAATGTATATCCGGTTCTGACACCCATGGCAATGGATTCTTCCAGACCATTTCCGCTGATCCGTAACAAGACACTGAACATCGGAGCACTTCTTTCCAGAAAAGATACCAAAAAAGGAAAAGAAGAGATAGATTTTGCCACCGTGCAGGTGCCTTCCGTGCTTCCGAGAGTGGTGATCATCCCTTCCGAAAAAAAAGGTCATACAACCGTAACGCTTCTGGAGCAGATCATTGAGCGGAACATTGACAAACTGTTTTTAAGCTACGATGTGATCTGTGCACATCCGTACCGGATCATGCGTAATGCAGATCTTTCCATCGATGAGGATGAGGCGGAGGATCTTCTGGTGGAGATCCAGAAACAGCTGAAAAAGCGTCAGTGGGGCGAAGTGATCCGTCTGGAAGTGGAAGATAAGATGGACCCGAGGCTTCTGGATATTTTGAAAATGGAATTTCAGGTTCACGGAGATGACATCTTTTTTATCAACGGACCGCTGGATCTGACCATGCTGATGAAGGTTTATGGTATCGATGGATATGATCAGTTCAAGGAGCCGAAGTACAAACCGGCAGCAGTACCGGCATTTCAGAATGATAAAGACATTTTCCAGGTGATCCGGGAAGGGGATGTGTTCCTGCATCATCCATATATGAGTTTTGATCCGGTGGTGAATTTTGTGCGCCAGGCGGCAAAAGATCCGGATGTACTGGCAATCAAGCAGACACTGTATCGTGTCAGCGGCAATTCCCCCATCATTGCAGCGCTGGCTCAGGCAGCAGAAAACGGCAAGCAGGTTTCTGTTCTTGTGGAGCTGAAAGCACGTTTTGACGAGGAAAACAATATCGTCTGGGCCAAAATGCTGGAAAAAGCAGGCTGTCATGTAATTTATGGTCTGGTAGGACTGAAGACACACAGCAAGATCACCCTTGTTGTGCGAAGAGAAGAAAACGGAATCCGCCGATATGTCCATCTGGCAACCGGAAACTATAACGATTCCACAGCCAAACTTTATACAGACTGCGGTATTTTTACCTGTGATGAGCGGTTTGGTGAGGATGCAACGGCTGTCTTTAACATGCTTTCCGGATATTCCGAGCCGAAACGCTGGAACCGTCTGATCGTTGCGCCCATCTGGATGAAAGACCGTTTTGTAAAAATGATCGAGAGAGAAGCACAGCATGCGAAAGACGGAGAAGAGGCCCACATTGTGGCGAAGATGAATTCCCTGTGTGACCCTGCGATCATGGCGGCACTGTATTACGCTTCTTCCTGCGGTGTAAAGATCGATCTTCTGGTTCGTGGTATCTGCTGTCTGAAGGTGGGCATTCCGGGTATCAGTGAAAATATCCATGTGCGTTCCATTGTCGGCAATTTCCTGGAGCACAGCCGGATTTTCTATTTCCATAATGGTGGTTCCGATGAGATCTACATGGGAAGTGCAGACTGGATGCCACGTAATCTTGATCGTCGTGTGGAGATCGTTTTCCCTGTGGAAGATGAGGGAATCAAGGACGAGATCAAACATGTGCTGGATCTGGAATTCCGTGACAATGTAAAAGCGCATATCCTTAAATCCTCCGGCTTGTACGAGAAGCAGGACAAACGTGGAAAAACCCTGATAAATTCCCAGATGGAATTCTGCCGGGAAGCTACCGAGCGGGCTAAAGCCGCAAAAAAAGAGAAGAAGGAAAAGAAGAGAGTCTTCGTACCGGCCGAACCGGCGGAGGATATTGAAAAATAATGTAAGAACGAGAATTGAAGACAATCAGGAAATGCTGGAAATTGAACTTCGAATAAGAGACAATAATCAGCCAGAATCTATCCAGGCATAAGCCAGGACCCTACAGAAGAGAAAATAATAAGATACATAAAGAAAAGGACAGCCATATCATATCAATGTATGATACAGCTGTCCTTAAATAATATTCTTAAAGATTATCCATATTACGTTAACATGACATAATACTCACCAGGTCTGAAATACATTGTCGTTTCTAATAACACTTCTTACAAGCCCCATCCCCCGCAGCTTCCGCCTGCGCGCGCGTCATCTCCGTAGCATTATCCGGGTTCATATTTCCGCAGTTGGGGATTCGGTGATACTTGCTTCCGGTAGCAGAGATCCATACCATATCCCCGACCGGTTCCGGATCAGCCTGCACTTCAGCCTGAGAATCCGAAGCCGCCCCATCGGAAGAATCATAGCCGGATGCACCGGAATTATCATAAGCAGAAGAAGGCTGCGTACCGGTATCCGATTCATCACCTGCAGAATAATCATTACACGGACTCTGGTTCCATTCAATATTATTTCCGTCACTGACCGCGATAACCGTACCCTGCTCATCCGTACGAAACACCTGGATTCCCATATCGGCAAGTTTGTCCATAGTATCCTTATGCGGATGCCCGTAGGAATTACCGGCGCCACAGCTGATCACTGCATATTCCGGAACTGTCTCCTGGAGCAGATCCCAGGTAGTAGCAGTGGCAGAACCATGATGCCCCGGAACGATCACATCGCAGGAAAGATCCAGTCCCAGATTACAGATCGCTTCCTCACCGGCAGACTCCGCATCTCCCGTAAACAGGAAATGATTGCTTCCGTTTTCCAGGCGGATCGCAACAGAATTATCGTTATCATTGCTGCTGATAGACTGGGGAGAAAGAACCGTAAATTTCCCGCTTCCGAAGGCGAAATCCGTTCCTGGTTCCGGATGCTGCACAGTCAGTCCCTGAGAGGCAACACTGTTCTCGAAAGACTGATAGATCTTCGTATCCTGCACATAATCCGCGCCGATCACATTTTTTACGGAAAAACTGTCCAGACATCCTACGAGACCAGCCACATGATCCTCATCATAATGGGAGGAGATCATATAGTCGATGGTAGAAATATTCTGTTTCTGCAGATACGAAACCACGAAACTGGAATGTCCCCGGTCACCGCCGTCATACAGAAGATTCTCTCCCCGCGACTGTACCAGGATCGAAAGTCCCTGTCCCACATCCAGAAAATGGACAGCCATTGTCGTGTCAGCAGAAGCAGCCTCAGCTGTATAAGCAGCAGCGGGAACTCCTGCGGCTGTCAGCAGAACAAGCAGCAGCGAAAGAAAAAACGCCTGCAGTTTTCTGCGAAAAGAAAGTTTGTGATGCATGAGAAGTCACCCCTTATCATAAGTATTTTTTCAGGGAAAATTATAAAACAGAAAATAAAAAAATGCAAAAAAATCCATGTTTTGTATAGATTATTGACAGCTGTATATAATGTACGTATAATAAAAGTACAGAATACTGTACAGAAAAGGAGGGCGTATATGTTAGCGGTAAATTATACGAATTTACGGGAAAATATGAAAAATTATATGGATAAGGTTACAGATGACTATGAAACCATGATCGTTACTCGTAAAAACAACAGAAATGTGGTGATGATGTCGGAAGAATCCTACAACAATCTTATGGAAAATCTTTATCTTATGGAAGATCGCGCAAATTATGACTGGATTATGGAATCAAAGAAACAGTTACAGGAAGGAAAAGCAGGTATTCATAAGTTGAAAGAGGTTGAATGATGAATAAGGTATTCACGCAGAACGGATGGGAAGACTATGTTTACTGGGAGACCGAAGATAAAAAGACACTGAAGAAGATCAATGCGCTGATAGAGGATATATGCAGGAATGGCAATCAGGGGATCGGTAAACCGGAACCCTTGACAGGAAATTTGGCAGGTTTCTGGTCAAGACGTATTAATGATAAGGACCGGCTGATTTATCAGATAGATGATGAAAATGTTTATATACTGGCTTGCAGATATCATTATACGAGATGAATGTGATAGGGAGCATCTGAAGAATGAGGGACTTTTTTATGCTTCCTGTTTTTTTATTATTTTCAGAATAACGAAAAAAGCAGTTAGAATAATTCTAACTGCTTTTTAGAATAGCCAGTACGGGAATCGAAC
>ERZ780167.1279-NODE-1279-length-22746-cov-4.491781_pt1 | contig 22746 bp, 19 predicted proteins | sample MGYA00510982_ERZ780167 | MGnify/ENA primary metagenome ERZ780167 (study PRJEB29588, sample SAMEA2146107) | human gut metagenome | biome: human gut; feature: human-associated habitat; material: faeces | place: Denmark | collected 2008/2010 ... | reverse complement strand
CAAGCCTTCCGAGGACTTCGCACTCTCGAACTACAAGAACTTCAAAGTCGCTGCTACAGAATATCGCCAAGGAGCACAACGCAACCACCGATGCTGTCATCGCAAGCATCGACGATGAGGTTGTGCAGATAGGTGGCTATGATTGGATCTTCGACGGCAAGCCCGCAAACGCCGCCGTCACTGCTGTTCTTCGCGAGCGGTTCCTGAACTTCGTTGAGAAGGAAATCCTGGAATCGGAAACCGGTATGTACTTCATTGAGAACGACGCTTGGCTGCAAGACGACGGCTTCTCTCCTGCCGAGGTACGTGCCATGGCAGACGAGCTTGCCGCCGATGAGCGCACCGAGCTTGTGATGGAGGTCGGCAAGGACCCGTTCATCACCTTCTATCCCGATTTTGCCAAGTACCTGCAAGCAGAGCGGGAATCGCTGGCAGAAGTTTCAATCAACAAGGGCAACCTGATGAACGATCGCAACGTGGCAGATTGCCGGAACAATAAGCTCGATTCGCTGATCCATGCAGCTGAGGTCAAGGGGATTGGAAACGCATTCGACTCTGCTTTGGGAACCGGTGCTGTGTTCGCAGCAAAGGTTTCCGAGGCAGGAACGGATGCGCCGGCGAGTTACGGTCTGCTGTCCAGTGTCCGGGGAATGCGGTTGAGCGATTTCCTTGAGCAGAGCACCGACTGCTCGTCCGGTGTGGACACTCTCCTGCTCACGACCAATCGGGGCAATGCCGTGTCGATTGTGGAGGAATGCCATGGAGCGATTCGGGCAGACGGCACGGAGAAGGTCACAGAAATCGAGTTTCGTCAGCTCAAGCCGTTCGAGGCTTATAAGACGGCGCAGCTGCTTCAAAGCGATGGACTCGATTCTGCCGAGCTCGATTCGCTGGCTGCCAAGATCTTCATGGACATGGACGGGTTGCAGATGTGCACCGACCTGGCCGAGCAGATGGCCTGGGAATGCTCGACGGAGCGCACTGAGCTTGCGGAAGTGCTTTGGAACGGCGATCCTGAGCAAGGCATCGCCGCCCTTGAAGATGTTGCAGTTGATGACGATGACTGCATCAAGCAGGAATGGATGGGTTACAAACCGGGTACACCACGGTTCGAGGTATGGAAGGACTTCGAAACGAACTTCAGTAAGGACGGCGTTTCGCTCTGCGAACTTTCGGGGTTCGATGATTACAAGGTTGAATATAAGGATCCTGGGCCAACGCTTTCCAAGTCGGAGTTCGACAAGCTGTTCGGTTCGGATGTGCTAGATGAAAACGTACAGAAAGACGTTTCGGATGTGAACCGGGACGATCTAGGTTCAGAAGACGAGCGTTAGGAACAGGGCATGCAGGTTACAGCAGTGCAGCACGGTATTGTGCGGTACTGCTGTTTCTGTATCGTGGCATTGTGCTATGAAAATGATGAGGATTGATATATACGCTCGCCTTGCTCGCTGATACGGCAGGCATTCCAAGATGCCTGTCTGAGTGAGAGGCGAAACAACGAAGAAAGGGATGATGTGGCATGCAGATCATTGTGTACTACCAGAACGGCAAGCTCGACGTGTTCTCAACCGACAACTTCACAGCAAACGAGCCTTGGGCAAAGCAAGGGCTGAACCTGGCCACCGAGCTTACCGTAAGGCTCGATCTTTTGGACGATGAGGGGCTTATTATCGATCTGTACTGGTACGACGGCTCGGAAGCTGGGAATGCGGTTGAGACACCCGACGACGATACCCGTACCGTCATCAGGCATGCGCTTAGGAGGCAGGGCCGCAGGATCAGGCTGGTTTCCCAGGAAGAGCTTGAGCACATAGCGCAGATCACGATAGACGGCGAGTTGGCGGTATGGCGGCAAGGAGGGTACCTCATCAACGGGGTCATGTTCAAGAACCAAGAACTGCTCTGCTTCTCCAACGATAGCGTTACCAGCATGAACCGCAGGGCTTCAAGCGTGTTCGAGTACCTGAAGAATGCCAACCCTGGGATCTCGGAAGAGACCTTGAGCGCAATGATGGGATACCCGCTCGGTGCGATGCAGCAGATCAAAGACGCTGAGGCTGCAAACAGCGAGGAAGACGACGATGACGATTTCGACGAGTAGCCGATTATGTTCTGGTGGATATATAGCACAACATCGTGCTATAATGATAGATAAGCATGAGCATATAAGGAAATAATGCATATGTTGTGATAGCACACTACTTCGCTGTCACAACATGAATCTATTGAAAGGAGGAGTCTGTGTGACACAGGAAACAAAGGGATATGCACTGAAACTGTACAATCGGGAACTTATGAGCTTCAACTTGAGCTATGACCGCTTTGCGAACCTCAAGGTAGAGGTTACAGATTGCGATCTCAGCACAAAGAAGCTCTGGCCTATGGGAATGAGTCCCGAGAGTTTGGAAAACGACATCGCATCATGGGCAAAATCCAGGACCATCCCGAAGAACCGGAAGTTTGTGGCCGAGATATTGGCTACGGCTGGTCTATCAGCCAATGACTCCATCGGAATCTTGGATACCTGCAAGGGTCTGTCGGTCAATGACTCGTATTGGCTGGACGATGGCCATGAGGATCTTTCTTTCGATGATGTGAACCTCTTCGACAACGATCTTGACGAGGCGTTGTCGATCGTTGCCTACACGGGATACTCTTCCGGCATCAAGCACAAGCTTGGGTTATCAACGGAGTGGACCACCAACGGCCAGTACCCCAAGGCTTGGAGGAGGATCGATAACGAGCTGGTGCTGTACAAAGCAGGCTCTACCGGGTTCATGAACTCTGGAATGGAACCGTATTCCGAGTACTTCGCATCCCAGATTGCAGAGCGTATGGGGATCAAGCACGTGCCTTACAATCTTGAGATGTGGAAGGGAAAACTGGCATCGACCTGCCCTCTCATCAATACCAAGGACGTCTCGTATGTTCCGTTCGCCTACACAACGAAAGGCCATATGTTCCCGGCTTCCATGGCTATGGCGCATGCGTTCAGTCGTGACATGATGGACGATTACAGGGATATGCTTCTGTTCGATGCGCTGATCTGCAATCCAGACCGACATGCCAAGAACTTCGGAGTCCTGAGGGACAACAAGACCGGCAATGTTTTGGGCATGGCACCGCTGTTCGACCACAACCTGTCGCTGTTTCCTTATGACATGGCAGATGAGTTCGACAAATTTGAGGATCGAGCCAACACCGTGTACTATCCACGGCTCAGCAACTTGCCGTTCATCGAGCAGGTTGGGCTCACGATGTCGGAAAAGAACCACAGCGCACTTCGCAAGTTGATAGGCTTCAAGCTTGAAAACCATCCGCTCTACCCTGTTTCGCAGGACAGACTCGATGCGCTCAACCGCTATCTTGAGAAGAGAACAGTGGAGCTGCTGAAGGTACCGGTTGTCGACGAGCAGGAGTTGGCAACGATCCTCGATGACAGCTTCAAGCAGGTCGAAAAGCCAATAGCCATGCTTGCATGTCAAAAAGAAATCGGAATAAGTGATTTGATGAGTCTTGCAGATGATGATAGGGAGCCTGAGCATATCGTCCGTGACGATGGCTTTGGACGGGAATAAGACTAAGGAGGTGAATAAAGAAATGAGCAGATACAAGGATATTGTCGAGCTGTGGAAGGGCTTTGGAATCGAGTCCTCTGCAGATTTGGAATCGCATTTGGAGAATTTCTCTGTTCTCTTCGCATACAACTCGGGCGCAATCGAGAACAGGGAGATCACTTATCACGATACCCGTGAGATCTTCGAAAGCGGAAAAGTCAGCGGATACTCAGGAAACCTGAAGACGCTGTTCGAGATCAGCAACATGAAGGATGCTTACAGACTGATGCTCAAATGGTTCGATGAGAAGACCCCTCTCTCACTCGAATCCATCAAGGAGATGCACTATCAAATCGCCAAGCTTACCTATGACCAGCGCAGATGGGAGTTGGGCGAGCGTCCGGGGCAATTCAAGAAGGACGACCGATGGGGTGTCGGCAGGCATGACATAGCCGCCCCGGTCGAAGAGGTGGAGGCGAACCTTCAGGAAGATCTGGATGAGATCAACTCCTACGCGGGAAGCAAGCCGTTGGTTGCCGCAGCGTTCTTTCACGCACGGTTCGAGGGAATCCACGCATTCGCCGATGGCAACGGAAGGTGCGGCCGTGCTTTGATGAACTACTATCTCATCACACATGACCATCCGCCGGTTGTCGTGTACGAAGAGGACAAGTCTCAGTATTACAAGGCACTTGACGAATACGACGAGACGGGTGATCTGAGCCCGCTGGTCGGATTCTTGGAAGCGCAGGCTGAGAAAACTTGGCTACCGACTTTGGAGCGCTATGAACATTCGAAAGGCGAGCCGGATTTGGTGGTTTCCGCAAAGAACCGCAAGCACAGCTTGAGCGATTACCTGGATCAAGCCGATGGGATTGGCATCGATGCATTGATGGAACAGCTGGCTGAGCCGAGCGATGTGCGCACGAATGCTCTGGAGATTGGCAAGGATAATCCGGCACGGTAATAATGTTTTGGTAGTGAAATAGCAAAGCATCACAATACAGTGCTAAGAGCACAACAACGAGCAAGGCGAAAACGCCTTGCTTTTTTCATTAAGAGACGCTTGCTGATAGGCTTATCTCTTTGCAGAAGGGTCAAGGGAAACCTTGGCTCTTCTTTTTTGCCGTCTGCGATGCAGTGATGGCACACGATACCGCAGTGTCGCAACAGGCTTGCAGAAAACGCAGAGAGACCGTAGTTGTTCGGAGGGGCATCGGAATACGGTGTAATCAGTCCTATTGGCATCGGTAATAGAATGTTTCAGCAGATAAAACGTGTAGTTGCCGCTTAGGTAACAGTACGGTTGCGGTATCATCGTATGGATGTGTCCCCTAAAAAAGAAAGGAGAAAGATTATGAAAGCAAAAGCAAAAAAGCGTCTCACCCAGTTCGTGAACTCTTTGTTCGCAGTCGTTCTGGTCGTGGGTCTTCTGCCGACTTGGGCTCTCTCGAACCCTCAGCAAGCATATGCGGCACCGGCAGATTACACTGTAACGGCCACCGTCGACGGGCTGGATGCCGACACGCTGCCCGTACTCGTCGGCGGCACGGATTTCACGCCTGGCCAGCCCGTCAATGCCGATCCGGTTTTCTACACCGATGCGAACGGCAACACGCCTCTTGCCGACTTGGCTGCACAGAAAGCCAAGCAGGGATTGAGCCTCAAGTGGATTGATGCCGAGACCGGCAAAGATTTCTCATGGACTGAGACACCTATCAACAAGAGCTACAAGGTGGAGGGCACCTGGGTACAGACCCAGTGTACCGTCACCGTAAACGCCAACGACGGCGGCAAGACCGCCAAGCAGGAGGTCACGGTTCCCTGGGGCAAGTCCTACGCAAGCGTCAAGGGCGGTGCACCGGCAACCCCGACCTATACCGGTTGGCAATTCTTGGGTTGGTACACCAAGGACGGCAAGCAGTACGACTTCAATTCCACGGTAACCGAATCCGTGGTCGTTGAGGCGAAGTGGGCCGTTGCCGACGTTACGGTGGTTCCGACCACCAACCCCGATGCGGATGTCGACCAAACCCTTTCCGGCACTTGCTGGATCGGCGCGACCTGGAGCTGGCACCCAGCTCAGTTTGCCCTGTCGAACTTCTCGGGTAAGCTCGCAGGCGTTAGCGCAACCGGCTACTGCGCAGACCGCTCTGCGGCACCGGCCAGCAACGTGCAGGCAACCTACTCCGCTACCCTGAAGAGCGTGAACGTGGAGACCGGTGAGGTTGTCTACGACCTGTACATCACCCCGCCCGATGCCACCAACGGCAAGGATCGCAACCAGTACGGCCTGATCGGCTACCAGCACATCTCCGCACAGGTTACGCTCATCAAGAACTTCGGCGGTTGGATTGAGGTCAACAAGTCCTCTTCCAACCCGGCGATCTCCGATGGCAACGATTGCTACGACCTTGCCGGCGCTGAGTACGCCGTGTACAACTCGTCGAACCAGGCAGTTGCCAAGCTGACCACCGATGAGAACGGCTATGCCAAGTCGGGGCTGCTGCCTTCCGGTGAGTACACCGTGAAGGAGCTCAAGGCGCCTAAGGGGTATGCGCTCGATGAGGAGGGTCATCAGGTTCGAATCACCAGCGGCCAGACCACGACCAGCAATTTGGTTGATAAGCCGCAAAGCGACCCTGTGGGTGCACTTCTTGGTAAGTACGATGGTGAGAAAACCTACACTGGCGAAGGTAATCTTCCACTTGGTAGTGCAAAGCTTTATGGCGCACAGTATTCCATCGAATACTACGATGGCTACTACAATACTGAAGCTGAAGCTCAAGCATCTGGCAATCCAACACGCAAATGGATTTTACAAACGGACGAAGATGGCTATGTAAACCTTCGTTATGCAGACCAATCTTTTGATGTCCATGATGCAGATGGAAATGTCATCGCAACGCTTCCTTATAAAGTAAGCGGTGATGATTTCTATCGTGCTGCAAATGGAGCCATTTCGCTTCCGCTTGGTACGGCAATCATCAAGGAAATTAAAGCTCCCCAGGGATACAATCTGCCTCAGCCTTTTGGTATGGATCAGGTATTTGTTCGACAAATAACTTCTGATGGCAATTTGGATGTCGTTCACTCTTACAATGCACCTGAGGTTGCTGAGCCGATTATGCGTTCGGACGTGGAGTTCACCAAGGCGGCTTCGGATGATTCGCATTCCTTGGCTGGGGTACCTTTCAAGATCACTTCCAAGACCACCACTGAGAGCCATGTGATCGTCACCGACGAGAACGGCAAGGCTTCCACCAAGGCTTCCTGGAACAAGCACACCCAGGACACCAACGGCAACGACTGGATCATGTCCGAGGATGCAGAGGGCATTCAGGGCTTTGTAGCCAAATTGCTCGATGCTGCCAAGGTTCTCGATCCTACCTGCGGCGTGTGGTTCGGTCAGTACACGGACGGCGATGAAACCAAGATCACCGATCCGGACGATGAGCGCGGTGCCCTTCCTTACGATGAGTACACCTTGGAAGAGCTCCCATGCGATGCAAATGCAGGTTACCAGCTCATCAAGAAGGACTTCACGGTTTCCCGCGACAACACCTTCAACGCTGACAACACGGTAAATCTCGGCACCTTGACCGACCAGGATGTCTCCATCACCACTCAGGCCTACGACAAGGCCGATGGCGATCAGGAAGTCGTTGCCGAGCCCGATGTGACCGTTATCGACAAGATTTCTTGCGACAACCTTCAGAAGGGCACCGAGTACATCATCAACGGCACCCTGATGGACAAGGCCACCGGCAAGTCCTATGTGGATGCAGCCGGCAACGAGGTCCATGGCTCCGTCACCTTCACGGCTAAGAGCCAGGAACAGGACGCATACGTCGAGTTCAGCTTCGACGGATCCAACCTCACGGATTCCACCGAGCTCGTCGTATTCGAAGACCTCGCAACCACCGACAATCCTGACCGAATCCTCGCTGACCATAAGGAGCTTAGCGACCAGGGCCAAACCGTGACTGTTAAGCCTCCTGTAATTGGCACCATCGCCACCGACGGCATCGACAACGACAAGCAGGTTGTCAAGGACACCGAAATGATTGTTACCGATACCGTGGCATACTACGGTCTCACCCCTGGCAAGCAGTACATGCTCAAGGGCGAGCTGATGGACAAGGCTACCGGTGCTGTGCTCAAGGATGCTGCGGGCAATCCTGTGACTGCCGAGAAGCAGTTCACTCCCAACGCAACTGCAGGTACTGTGGAGATCCAGTTCACCTTCGACGGCTCCAACCTCAAGAAGGATCAGAACCTCGTTGCCTTCGAGCATGTCCTTACCAAGGACAAGGAGATCGCAACGCATGCGGAGATCAACGACATCCCGCAGACCGTTACTGTTATCTCCCCTGAGCTTGCGACCACCGCTATCGACGGCATCGATGGCGACAAGAATGTGGTCAAGGATCCTGAGGCCGAAGTTACCGACACCGTTGAGTACAAGGGTCTCGTGACCGGCAAGGAATACAAGATAACCGGTACCATTATGGACAAGGCTACCGGCAACCCTTACATCGATCCTTCCACCGGGAAGGAGATCACCGGCGAGACCACGTTCACGCCGGATGATACTTACGGCACCGTGGATGTGAAGTTCGCATTCGATGCCTCTCAGCTTGATGAGAACTCGCAGCTTGTTGTGTTCGAGAAGATCTCCCGCAACGGCGAAGAGATTGGTGGCCATGAGGATATCGACGACGAGGCACAGGCTGTCTCCATCGTCGTTCCCGAGATCCACACCAATGCAGCCGACGGGCTCGATGGTGACAAGGAGGTAATCGCCGACCATAAGGCAACAGTGGTTGACACCGTTTCCTACGAGAACCTTGTTCCCGGTAAGGAGTACAAGGTTTCCGGCACCTTGATGGTGAAGGAAACCGGCGAGGCCTTGCTAGATGCGGACGGCAACCCAATTACCGCCTCCACTACGTTCACCCCTGAGAAGCCTGAGGGCTCCGTGGACGTTGTGTTCGAGTTCGATGCTGACCTTCTGGCTGGAAAGAAGCTCGTAGCATTTGAGAAGCTGTACCGCAACCAGATCGAGATCACCGTGCATGAGGACATCGACGACGAGGATCAGACCACTACCGTGGTGCCTCCTCAAATCGGCACTACCGCTACCGACACCGCTGACGGTGACAAGCACATGGCTGCCGATCCCGAGTCCTCCATTACCGACGAAATCCAGTTCAAGAACCTTGTTCCCGGCGATGAGTACCAAGTTGCAGGTATCCTGATGGACAAGGCCACCGGCCTGCCACTGCTCTCCGGTGAGGGTGCTTCGGCGATCTCTGCTGAAGACCTGCAGAAGTTCGCAGACGACCTGAAGGCTGCTTGCGGACTTGACTCCGGTGACGTTTCCGCTGATATGTCCAATTCCAAGGAGATCGGCACCTACACCGACGATCAGGTGAAGCTCACAAAGGACACACCTGTGCTTCCTTTGAACCCGGATTACGAGGCCATTGCCAAGGCGATGCAGGAGAACCCTGACATCGTAAGCTGCCTCAGCATCCAGAAGAAGACCTTCACGCCTGAGGAGCAGTCGGGCACTGTCTCGATGGACTTCCCGATCAACTCCATCTACAACGAGGACACCGAAACCGTGGTGTTCGAGTTCCTGTTCAAGGGCTCCGAGCTGATCGCTCATGAGTCCGATATTAAGAACAAGGGTCAGACGGTTGAGATCGTAACGCCCAAGCTCTCCACCACTGCTACCGACAAGACCGACGGCGACCACACCCTCCTGCCTTCCCGTGAGGCAACCGTGGTCGATCATGTGGAGTACACCGACCTGATTCCCGGCAAGGAGTACACGATTGAGGGCGTGCTGATGGACAAGTCCACCGGCACTGAGCTGATCGTCGGCGATGGCAAGGTAACCGCTGTCGCAACATTCGTGCCGAACAAGGCGAACGGCTCTGTTGACCTTGAGTTCACCTTCGATGCCTCCGAGCTCGGCGGCAAGGATCTGGTGGCATTCGAGGTTGCCTACAAGGACGGTATCCAGATCGCAGACCACCAGGACATCGACGATGAGGGTCAGACCGTTTCGGTTTCCGAGCCCGATGACAACACGTTCGATACCCCTGATGGCGACGGGTACTCCAAGACCGGCGTCGACATGACGCTGATCTATGCGCTGATCGCCGCCCTCGTGGCTTTGGCTGGCGGTGCCGGCGCCTATGCTTACCGTCATCGCAAGCTTGCCGCAGTTGAGGGCAAGACCGATGGTGAGTCCGACGAGGAATAGCCTCTAGGACCCTGTCGGGACACTTGGGAGGGTGCCGATGTTGGCACCCTCCCCTTTTCAAGAAAGGAGTGACTACATGGCAGACAGCGAAAGCACTCAGAACGAGCAAGAGGCACCAAACGATCCTAGCAAGCCGAATGGCAACGTTCGCATCGCGGCGATTGCGATCGCCGTAGCCGTTATTGTGCTCGCAGCCGGCATCGGCATCGGGTTTGCGATTCATGGATCGCAACAGCCTGAGCTGATTGCCGCACAAGAGCAACCTACCGACAACCAAAACGCCTCTGGAACCTCGCAAGCATCCCAAGATGTGCATAAGCACGATTGGGTTGCCGAATACGAAACGGTTCACCATGACGCCGAGACGCATATGGTGCATCATGACGCGGTTTACGAGAATCAGACCGTTTACTCGACCATGTGCAACACATGCGGCAAGTACTTTGACCCGGACACCAACGATGGATCCGATCATCTAAAGGAAACCGGTCACAAAGGGCTGACCAAGCAGGTTCCGCATAAGGAGACTGTGAAGGTGAAGGATGCATGGGACGAGACGGTTACCGACAAGGCGGCATATGACGAGTCAGTCCTGAAGGACTACAAGTGCTCCACCTGCGGTGTCGTCGCAAGCCCAGAGGATGTGCAGAAAGATACCGCCAACCAGCCCGTGCAATCGTAATTAGGGCTGATTTACGGCACTGAAGAGGGTTTTCCCGTTCGGGGGAAACCCTCTTCTCATATTCGCATTCGAATGCGAATATGGATGATGAGCTGGGAAAGGGGCAAACGATGGGTTTGGAAGACATGCAGCAAAACCAGGTGCAGGCACCTACGAGGGAAGAGCCGTTTTACCGCAGGACTTGGTTCTGCGTGCTGATGGCGATCATCTTCCCTCCCTTGGGCATTGCGCTCATATGGGTGTTCAAGAAGCCGACGGCGCAATCGACCCGCATCGCCCTCACAGTGGTCTCGGCTGTGATCCTCGTCGGTGCGATCGGCAGCATGGGGAATGCTCGTGCGTTGCAGGACGAGCTGTTCGGAACCACCGTTGAGAAAGCTTGGGAAACTGTAGAGGCAAAAGGCTATGCCGTTGCTTTCAAGTCTCCTACTGGTGCTGATTTGAATCCGGGCAGGAACAGCATGCATTCAAGCACTATGAAGACATGGCGAATCACAAGCGCTCAACTCGATGAGCCATCGAGCACGGTAACGCTTTGGGTTACCAGTGAAGATGGGTTCATCGAAGAGTACGGCAAGAAAGCAATGAAAGACTGATGAGCACATTCGACATCTCCTCGATAACGAAAGGCATCGAATCCTGGACACATCTGATGAGCAATGGGTTTGCCGGGAAGCTTCACGGGGCGGACTTGGGCACGTTCGAGTTCTCGCTTGTTGCGATGATCCTCTGCCTCATCATCGTTATCTGCATGTGTGCTCGCGAGTGAGAAACCATCTCACTGGGCACGGGAATGGGGATGTCTATGCAGACGTCCGCAACGGGAAACCCGTGTATGTGAAGATCATGCCGTGCGATCAGAAACAGATGAATGTCGTGGAGAAGAACCTCATCAAGGCATTCAATGCCACTAGCTCCTACAATCGCACGGCTGGTGGGTCGAAGAGACGCTGAGAATGACAGAATGTGTCATTGTCGGCAAAACCAGATGACATATCCTGTCATTACTGGTAAGATAAAACCAACGTAGCGCCCGACAAAACTAACGAGGGTTCAATTCATTAGCATACGGGTGAAGCAACCTACATTGGGACCAGGCTTAGTGCCTGGTCTTTTTGTTGTTGTTCATCTTCTTTTCTCGATAAACTTGCTTTATAGACTTTGCCGTTTCAACGACGAATTTAACGATGTTGCAAATTGCCGCAAACATCAAGATTAAGTCCATAGGCGCCACCTCCTTTCAAGGAGGCTTCACCCACAAATTTGCCGAGCACTACGAAAGCGATCTAATAATAGCTGTTTCAGTATGCTGCGGCAAAGAAAACGACCCCCTGCCCTTGCGGGAGGAGGTCGTACACCAAGTAAGAATCCTTTGTTAGGAGTTCTACAAGAAAGATTATAGCACACCTCCACTGTTGCACAATATGAACATCGCAGAAGATTTAGGCGCAAGCCCTCAGACAGCATCGGTGCGCTCCGAGGGGATGCCGTGACCGGCAGACAAAAAAGGAGCCTGCTGGGATGCAATGTCAGCAGGCTCCTGTGCGTGATACAATTCTTTCCTTTAAGGCAGGCCCGGCGGTGCAATTACCGAGCCCGTCATGCTCTTTAGAAACGTGCCGTCAGGAACGTTTCCTGTCCTTGGCCGCCCAATCCGCTGCTCATGCCGAATACCGGGCTCTCAGGCGTGCCGATGAGCGTGTACACCTCGTCAGTCAGGCGATCCTCAGGATCAACCTCGTTCGCGTTGATGGTACGCACCATCTCCCTCATGTCGTCTATTGGCATGTAGCTTGCGCTTACGGCGATGAACTCATGGATGCTCGATGGGAGCACGTACACCGCCTTCTTTCCGAAGATCTCAAGCAGCTCGCTTTGGATCTTCTTCGAGAACATCAACGATGCCCCGTTGCAGCGCTGCTCGTTGCTCACGATGATCATCTTCGGCTCATTGTCGCCATCAGGCAGCTCTTCGCCAAGAAGCTCTTCCAGAACCGTACGGATCGGGCTTATCTGCGCAACGCTCTCTATGTTCTTCATCGCGATCGCAAACGCCTCGTCGACAGCGAGCCCGCATTGCCTCAGAAGGCTATCGGTCACCTGGATGTTGGCAACCTCGCCGTATTCACTGATGCCGTCGATGTCGACGCCGCACTGAAGGGTCATCACCATGTCAAGCAGCTCTTTGCACGGCCTGCCAGCTTCCCTCAGCCATCCGGCGTTGGCAGAGCCCATGACGCGTGGCATGAGATGTGCGATCAGCTCTTCCCTGCTCGGCAGCATATCCACAACCGCCACACCTGAAGTCGCCTCCTGGAACTTCTTGGCAAGCTCATTGAGAAGTTCCAGATCCGACATCGCCATATCTTCAGGCGTTGGATAGCACCTTATCTGTAAGGAAGCGCCTGCGATTCCAATGCCGAAAGCCGGCTTCTGCACGTTGTTCTTCCTGACCTCCGTTGCCTTCACGCGCAGGTCCTTGCCCATCTTTGCGAGCAGGCTGTTGAGTGCCACCTCTCTTAACCTCAGTTTCTCCAGTGTTACCATGTTCTCTCCTTTTCTCATTTTTCAGTTCCTCCTTTTTTGATTTGATTTTGTTGCAAGCAACCTTCGTTGCTTGGTTTCGGTAAAACGCACTAAGGAGCAGATAGCCAAGGGACAAGGCGGCTTGCCGCCGATGCGCCGTAGGGCAGCCCTTGCGATCTGGGACGGGAGCGTTAGAAACCACACAAGCAACCGAGGTGCTTGCGGCATGGTCAAGCAAAAAGGGGGAATTGCCTGTATATGGGGAAAGGAAGCGGGTGTTGCGACCTGGGGAAATGCTTTGAGAGGTGGCTGAGACGGGCTGTACGGGACGATGTTGCGCTGGTGGCGGTTGGTGGTCGGGAAAACAGGCGGAATTTGCGGATGTTGGTGCGCAAAGGGTCGATGGTTCGCTGATAGTCGGCGGAGATTCTAGGGCAATGGGCTGATTGAGCGGAATGCCGTGCGCTTGGAGATGATGATGGTCGCAAAGAGGGGAAAGATGGGAAAAGGGAGCTTCTGGTTTCACGGGACGGGAATGCGGTACGGTTCGATTCGGCTGGCGATGCGGTTTGCAGGCGGGACGATGTGTGGACGATGTGTTGGGCGGTGCGGTTCGATTCGTTTGATCGGCGAGTGGGAACGGCTGGCGGTGACGGCTATGCCTTGAGGTTTAGGGCGTTGCAAGTGCTGCGATCGGGTCACAGCTGGGAGTTGCTTTGCCAGAGCGGGATTGCCCGTGGGAATTGGTCGATTGATGGATTGATTGATAGATACGCTCGCTGTGCTCGCTGATCGATGATGTTGGTTGAGGATCTTGCAACGAGGGGCAATCGGTGCTTCGAGGGTCCAGGGGACTTCCCGGTTCGCGCTTCGGCGACCAAGCTTGGCACTGCACATCGTAGGGGCTCGCATCAACGCATTGGAGTCAAGGAAATTGACGGAGCGATCGGCACTGGACAAATCCGTTCCCGCAAGAACGCATGAAAGGACGATGAGACGTTGCATGCCATGTCCCCTCCACAGGCTCGGGATGCATCCTACGACACGAATGCCGGGAGCAAAGATAGCACGCAGATGCACGGCCATTGCTTAACCGGGTGGCTCTTTTCAGTAAAAGGGCTGATGCCGATGTCATTCCCAACAAGCTTTAAGGCAGGAAACTTGCGGCGCATGATGCTGCGAATGGAGGTAGAAAACCTTAGGCGAGCCGAGCGGTGCGATCGGTGCACCGCCGGCGGTCAAAGGGCTAACGACGTTGATGGTACCATAGGAACCAGGCCTCACTCAGGAAAGGATGCTTATGAGCTCGGGCTATCTCCTATCATCTTTTATCACGATTCTTGCCCTCATATTCTTGCTTGGGTTTGCGATTGGAAGAAGAAGCAAGAAGCAGAAAGCCAAGAAGACTTATTCGAAGCAACCTGCATACAGGGAGAAATACAGGCCTTTGGGTTCTGACCCATACAACAAACGAAATGGGTATTCCAGCTCGAACAACGGGCTCTCGCACGGTGTATCGAGTTACAGCACTCCAGCACAGGACGCCTTGATCGATCAGATGAAAGCTGAAGGCTTGCTCTCGGAATTTGAGAAGGGCTTGCTGATCTCGAACAGGTCTTTCCGTTTTGCATCTTCCATAATCGACGAGCATATGGAAGAGCACAAACAGATCGTAGCTGCGAGGAAACGCGAGGAAGAAGAAAAGGCTAAGAACAAGAAGACCTGGCTTGACCTAGATGAGCTTGAAGGCAATGCCTTCTGGTACCCCGTTGAGCAAAAGAAATACCTGTTCACCAGAAGAGAGGTAGAATTTTACCGACTTCTCAAGAAGTCGTGCAGCAAAAAGGGTTTCTCGGTATGCCCAAAGGTTAGAATCGCCGATATCTTCAATGTCACAAGCGATGACAAGGAGGAAAAAGCATTATGGTTTCGCACCATCGCACAGCTCCATGTCGATTTCCTTGTCCTCGACAAGTACGACAAGATGTACTTTGCGATCGAGTTGGACGATGCATCGCATAACACGGAAAAGGCCAAGAGAAAGGATTGGTTCAAAGACCAACTGTTCCGATGCGACCCTGTGCTGCTTGTACGGATCGACGAGATCCCCGATGAGGCTAAAATGGATGTCCTTGTTGATAGATGCGCAGAGGTTGCCGATGAGCGCAGAGAGCATTATGCGAAGCTCTTCGATAAATGGAAGTCATTCTTCTGACTATGCTCATCTGAGGCAAGCCCCGGGCGCACGATCGGTACACCGCCGGCAGTCAAGTTTAGCTTCTTAATACGACAAAAGCCGCCCCGGCAGGCGGCCTTTGTCGTAATTGCTTTTATCAATTCGATAGCCAAACGACCGAGGGCGTGCCCCGCGTCTTCTTTTATTTTAGCAGGTTTCTATGCTAAAGCTATCTCTCATCTCGGCTCGTATCGCATCCCAATCCAGTAAGTGATCCTATTTCGAGTTGATCTCGGCTAACAGATGCGATCTGTCGTCTGGGTACAGGCGCAAGGTTCGGGTCTTCCCCAGCAAGGCGAGTTTGGTTGCCTCTCGGTGGCATGCCAGCTCCGCCGCCTTGTCGGACTCTGCCGTTATGCAGAGCCGGTCGTAGAGTTTGTCGCCCTTGTACACGTCTATACGATACCAGCGGCGGCCGAGAAGGTCTGTCTCTGGTTTGTTAATCGGTTCCATCCGCTGTTCCTCCTTCTTTGCAACAATGATACCAGTATAGCACTATATTATGATATAGTGCTAGCAGAAAATAAAAGGTCACCCGTAGGTGACCTTTTTGAAGGAAGAGACTAGAAGAGGTTAATTCGATTTCGTTGCACCGCAGTCAGAGCACTTGTAACCGGTGGTTACCGTTTCATCATATGCAGCTGATACGAGAACCTGTTTGGTAACTGGTTCGTCATAGGCATTCTTAACCAACACTTTTTTTTCTACTTCACGCACTTGGTCACTTTGACCATTCAGAGCATGATTTTTTGAATGTTGCAAAGAAGGGTTCTCTGCGCCACATGTTACACAAACCGATACAGTACGTGTTTCATACACAGCATCATGATGTATATAGCTGGTTTCTGTTTTGTACACTGCATCGTGATGCGCGGTTGTGGTTTGGGGTACCCAGTTGTGCTGGTGGGTTTGGGTTGTATTTCCGGTGCTGGAACCAGTGTTGCTGCCTTGTTGGTTGTTGTTGCCGGATGGGATCGTGGTGCCGGTTTTGTTGGCGTTGGACTTGGTGGCGGCGTTGGCTGTACCGGATGCTACGGTGCCGCCTTGGGCACTGGCTGCCTTGTTGGTGGCGTTGCTTGCCTTGGCGGACACCTTCTCTGCGTCTGCACCGGATGCCACTGCGGCTGCCTGGGCTGCTGCGATGTCGGCCTCGGTTACCTGGTCGGCTGCCTTGGCGATGAGGGTGATCTCAACTGATGCGCCCTTTGCCGTGTCGAAGTCAACCACCTGAGGTTCAGGGAGGTCGAAGATGGTGCCGTCGTCGAGGATCGGGGAGCCGGTCACTGCGATGGTGTAGGTGCCGTTGTCCTTTATGTCGTCCAGGTCGGTTTCCACTCCGGCTTCAACGTCCTTGGTGAACAGGGGGTCTGGTGCCACGATGTTCTCGTCGGTTGATGTGAGGGTGTCCTTCACGTCGCCGGAGTAGACCGATACCACGATCGGGGTCGAGGTGTCGGCGTTCCAGCCGTCGCAGTTAACCTTCACGGACACCTTGCCATCTTCCTTCTGCTGGACGGTTGCCGTGGAAGGAGTGGTATGGGACGGCTCGGCTGGCTTGGTGAGCTGACTGTAGGCGAATGCGCCTCCTGCGATGATGACCGCTGCGGCCACGACGCAGCCGGCGGCGATCAGGGCGTTTCGCTTTCCAGTTGGGCGGAACGGGTCTTTTGGCATTTCCAGTACGCTAGCTCCAACCTGCTGGTCTTGACAGGCTTCGGCAAAGGCGGACTGGGTCGGTGCCGCACCGGTGAGCTCATATCGCTCGTAGAGCGGAATCAGCGCGGTGCGGATGCTTTCCTCCTGCGGAGTGATGCTCTGCGTGGCGAGATGCTTGGTGATGCGCTTCTCGGCAGTTTCCATCTTGGCTATCTTCTGCGGCTTGGCATCAACGGCCGAGACGTTCTCCTCCATGTAGGACACGGCGGGTGACTCTACGGTGGGCTGTTCGCTTTGATTTGCTGCGGGCATCGGTGCCGTTTCGGTCACCGTCTCTTGTTTCTTGTTCTCTTCCATTTCTCTATCTGCTTCCTTTCTGCATTAACTTTCAGTTTTACTCTTTGCGTCTTGCTATCAGACATCGCCTTCTCCCAACGCTCAGGCATTGCCATCACCGGCGGCTTGGCGGATCCGGGATGCCAGGGACCGGGCCCTGGGGTCTCCCGACGACTCAAGGGATCTCACCAAATCGCCCATCGTGGACACACCGGGTTCCTCAGCGTGCTGCTTGAAGACAGTGCGCTGCTCAGTGGTCAAGGTCGCCATGAACAGGCTGTAACCTACAGCGTCCTTGATCGCCTCGCCGTACTGCGAAACAGGTTGCGTTCGCGCTGCGCAGGGCGCGGGGCTCTTCTTTTCGAACCAGTCCTGGATCGCCTCGGTCACTATCATGGTTTGGGTGGTGTCGTGGTCGATGCAGTACTGGGCGATGCGCTTCTTCAGGGATTTCGGGATGAAGAGCGAGATCTGGACTTTCAGCTCGGGCTCGGTATGGTTCTCTTCGTTTGACATTGCAAATCCTTCTCTAACGTCTTTTCCCCAACGTGCGGACGGCGGCGTGGGGGTGGTCGGGGCAGCGATCCTCGTGTTTGGAGAGGAGGCGCCCGCACTTCTCGCACTTGCCCTCGGCACCGTTTCGACGCGGGGCGTCGCAGGAGATTTCCAAGCCGCACTTGCGGCAGAACCAGATCGTGCGCTCAAGGTCGTGGGTGTGCCCTACCCTCTCGAAATCATGACGGCAGAGCATCTGCGCGATACGGTGGGTCTTATCGGGGTTCAGCATGGTTCCTCTTCCCGACGAACTCCACGTAATCAATGGCGGAGGTGATGTCCTCTGGTTGAATCCACATCTCGACCGGAGGGATATCTGCCTTACTGGAAGCTTCCGTACGGAGTCGCTTTACGATCTCATCCCGCTTGAACACGGACTTGCCAGCACCGGTCTCACCGTAGATGAGCGGCTTGTTGCCGATGGGATCTTGCGCAAGCTCAGGCTCTTTGCCGATTGCGAGCTCTGAGAGGCTGTGCTGCACCCGAAAGATGCAGTCAACGGCTTCATCAACGGAACCGAGCACAGATGCGCTGTCCCCCGCCTCCATAATGCGGTTCAGCTCCACGGCGCACAGCTACAGCCTTCCGATAACCGAGACGAGATGGTTGTGGTTCTCGCTGTCCATAGAATGCTCCTAATCCATGCAGCCCTATTGATACGACTATTATACTACATACATATGTAGCCGTGTAGGTATAAAGCTGGATAATTTGGACACAAAGGACATACTGGACATTGGGTTTAGGCTCAGGCATCAGTTCGGTGAACGTGACAGATTTGGCAGGTCTCGAACGAGGTGCAGAGAAATTGCGAGAATTGCTCAGTTCAGCAACCATGGCAGATCAGGCAGAGCCTCCCCATGACCAAGGTATTCACACCGAAAACCGAGCAACTGACTCCGAATATCGCCAACAGCATCGGCAAAGAAGCTTCTATTGACATTTCTCTCCTATCTCCCGCTCCTCATTCGACTTTGCTTTCATGACTACTTGGCACGCTTCTTCGTGCGGGACTTCTTCGCCTTGGTGACGAAGGACCGCTCCTGCTTTGCGAGGATGTCCTTGCCGGCTTCCAGGACGTTCTGCGCACCGTTTGCCTTCCTGTCGTGCTGGGCGCCGCATTCGGAGCACGTCCACTTGGGACGCAGGTCCTTTGCCAGAACAAGCTCCTCGTGGCCGCATCGGCTGCACACCTGGGCGGTCGGCGTGTCGTTGGGAACCTCCACGAAGGCGCGGTTGGCCCAGGCGGACTTGTAGGCCAGCTGGCGGTTGAACTCGAAGAAGTTGCCGTCGGCGGTCTTCTTGTTGAGGGCCCGCTGCACCTTCTTCGGGAGGTTCTTGGTGGCTTCCGTCTTGTGCTGCATCATGTCGGACGAGCCCATGTTGCGGCTTGCGATCACGTCGTAGGAATCGACTAGCTCTCGGGTGAGCTTGTGGGTCGCGTCCTTTCGGATGTTTGCTATCTTCTCCTCGACACGGGCCTCCTTGCGCTTCTGCTTCTTGAAGTTCTGGCTGCCCTTCTGCTTGCGGGCCAGATCGCGCTGGGCTATCGCCTTGCGGCGCTGGAGCCTGTCCATCCGCTCGGGAAGGTCGATCTGCTCGCCATCGGAGGTCGTCACCCAGTGGGATGCGCCGAAGGTGATGCCCACCTCGCCGTGCCCGGCGGGAACGGGCTTCGGTGCGGCGTCCTTGACGTTGACCGCAACGTAGTACTTGTTGCTTGCGGTGCGGGCCACAGCCGTTGCCACGAAGGTTCCCTCGGGGATGCGGTGGACCTTGACGCGGACCTTGCCGACTTTCGGGAGGCAGACGTACTGCCAGCGCACTGTGCGGAGCGGATGCTCCTCAGGCAGGGGCGACGGAACCGGGGTCTTGCCCATGCCCTTGAGGATCAGCTTGGCGGGGCTGCCGTCGGGGTACGTTCCGAGAAGTTGCCCGCCCTGCGTCTTGTAGGACTGCGCGGAGTCGAAGCGGCGCTTGAAGCGGGGATGCCCGATCTTCTGTCCCTGCTTTATGCCTCGGAAGAAGTTGTCGAAGGCGGCATCGAGGTTTTTGGTCGAGTAGCCAAGCGCCGTGGAGTCGGCCTGCTTGAGCCAAAGGTTCCCATCCTCGTCCAGGCAGGAGTTCTTGAGCGCTGTCAGCTCCTTGCTGGGGATGTTGCCCATGGCCTTGGCCTTAGGATCGTAGGACTCGTTGACACACTCCTCCCAGGATTCCGTGCGGAGATGCAGGAAGTGGTTGTACACGTAGCGGCACGCATCGAACTCGAAGGCAAGAGCCTTCTCCTGCTCGGGTGTCGGGTATATGCGGTAGCGGTAAGAGAGCTGGATGCCCTGCGCTTCGGATTTCGGTTTGTTCGGCATGTAGGGTCCTAACCGTGATTCGAATTGATATGCTTATTGTACTACATACATATGTAGATGCGTAGGAACAAGACCAGAAAAAACGGCAAGTTGGTGGATTCTGCACAGCTGGAGGACATGACGACGAGGACATGATGCAGCGAGTGAAGGCACTGGGTTTGGGCAGATGCTTTTTTGTTGGGACAATAAGGGGATTGGTACAATCTTCAAGTGATGTTTTACAGAAACGGGCTGCTTGCCGTAATGGTGGGTAGGCTTTATGGAGGTGATTGCATGGCTAAGACCGTTGAGGCAATCGAAGAGCAGATTGCCAAGCTGATGGAGGAAAAGAAGGAGCTCATCGCTGCCGAGAGGAAGGCCGACAAGGAGGCTCTGAATGCTGCCGAGTCGATTCTCGGCAAGATCGTCTTGCGTGCCGTTGAAGCAGATTGGAAGCAAATCGAACCCACCCTGCTTGAGCAATGGCTGGCTGAGAGGCGCGATAAGATCCAGGAGGCGGTACTCAGCGACGAGCTGGAACGCTCCGATGCCCTCAAGAGGATCAAGAAGCTCAAGTAGCCTCTTGATCCTGCATCGATACATTGCGAATGAAGAAGACCCCAGGCACCGATGGTGCTTGGGGTCTTCTTTGTATTGCGACGTTAAGAAATGAAAATGAGCAAGTTCAGCAACCATGACAGATCAGGCAGGTCTCAAACCTGTGGGTGCAGATGCCCCGTCTGAACAGGGACTATCTATTTCAAAGAACTGCAAAATCTGCCAGGTCTTCTTGTTTCTGCGACCCGCCCGGTCATTTTTCGATCAGGCTCTTGGATCTCCGCAAGCGTATATTCCCGCCCTGACGGCGGTATGGATCCATTATAGCAAATCCGCATCCGAATGCGAGTTTGCTATCCATATCCTCCGGCTTGCGATTTCGCCTGTTTTGCCGTAGTAGGTGGAAACAAATACCAGAAATGCTGGTAGTATACCGGTATAAGATAAATCAGGAGGTGCGGTATGGCTGGCAAGACATCCGATCGGGTTGCCGATCAGCGCAAGGAAATCGTGGATCATGTCATAGAGGAGATGGGCAAAGGTGGGTTCAGCTGGCTCAAGCCTTGGGCCGACTCAGCCTCTCCTCACAACCCCGTAACCGGTAGCACCTACCATGGACGCAACAGAATGCACCTTGCCGTCATGGCTGCCATAAAGGGTTACAACGACCCTCGTTGGGTAACTTTCAACCAAGCCAAGAAGGTCGGGTGGAAGCTCCAGAAAGGCGCCAAGTCGTGCATCGTCGAGAAATGGAAAATGTACCCGGTCAAGGATTCCGGCAAGGAGAAGGATAAGTCCTCTCCCGCTTCCGACGATACGCAGAACCTGCGGATGATTCCCCGATGTGTTGGCTACTGGAGCGTTTTCAACGCAAGCCAGTTCGATGGCGTTCCCCCCTTGCCGCAGCTCAACCGAAACGATGACATTGAGATAGGCAGGCTGGCTGACGATGTGAAGGGCTCTTCGAGATGCCCAGTGCGGGAAGCGCCTGGAAACGAGGCGTATTACGTTCCGGCAAAGGACATGATCGCCGTTCCGCCCCGGGATTCTTTCGCCAGCAACGAGGCATTTTTGGTCACGCTGCTACACGAGATGGGACACTCTACAGGGCATCCGAATGCGTTGGGACGCGACCTGAGCGGCACGTTCGGCTCGAAGCGCTACGCCTTCGAGGAGCTGATCGCTGAGTTCTCCAGCATGTTCAGCGCATCGGACCTCGGCCTTTCCGGGAATCTTGACCCGGAATCGGACCATTTCAAGCAACACGTCGCCTACCTGCAAAGCTGGCAGAGTGCGCTTGAAGACGATCCCGACCTGCTCTTCCGCGCAGCTTCGGCTGCCGAGAAGGCCACGGAGATCGTGATCGGGTGCTACGAGCAGCATGTGGGCCACGAGGCACCGGGCAAGGAGTACCTGAAAGGGCTCGACCTTACCGAGGGCAAGGAGGCTGTTTCCGAGAAGAAGGTTCCTGTGGCCAAGGAAACGAAAGCTGTAGGTATCAATGAGCTTGCGGACTCGGTCGGTGCCGATGACAAAGGCATCGATGCGCCGGATCGTGGATCAGACATTGACGGGAGGTGATCTTAGGTGGCTGAAAATTGCTTTTACATGATGCATATAAAGGGCGACAAGAATGCCATCGACGAGTTCGTCGGCATGATGAAGAACGGCGAGATGGGCCGTTTCTTCAGTGTTGAGGCCGAAATGGACTCCGACCATGAGGCCATCGTGTCCGGAGACTGTGCATGGTCCTTGAGCTCTGCCGTGCTGCTCTCTGGCACGAATCGGCTCGTGGAGCCTACTTTCCTAAACAAGATGAGAAAGCTTGGCCTTTCCATCGAGGCTTACACAGAGGAACCGGTAGCGGGATTCGAGGAGCATTTTGTATTCGACAAAGGGGTTATCGCAATCAAGGAGACAACTGATCTCGCCACCTACGCTGCCAGGAACCTTTCGGAGAAAGACCTACAGAATATCGCCAAGGAGCACAACGCAACCACCGATGCTGTCATCGCAAG